>ERZ773010.28-NODE-28-length-111834-cov-30.680244_pt1 | contig 111834 bp, 58 predicted proteins | sample MGYA00580842_ERZ773010 | MGnify/ENA primary metagenome ERZ773010 (study PRJEB29015, sample SAMEA2737982) | human oral metagenome | biome: human oral; feature: human-associated habitat; material: dental | place: China | collected 2107 ... | reverse complement strand
TTGCTTTTGCTTTTGCTTTTGCTTTTGCTTTTGCTTTTGCTTTTGCTTTTGCTTTTGCTTTTGCTAGCCAATTATACTCTAAACTCTATTGTTTCCGCACCTTCTGTTTGATCTTGCCCATCCATATATGCAATAAGTCTTTCTAATTCAGCTTCAGAGGAAAAAGCAATTTCAATTTTCCCTTGTACTTTTTTACCTGCACGGAATTTAATATTCACAGGGGACCCTAAACTTAATTTTAAACGATCCATTAAAGCACGAACTTCTGCCGTATTTTGAGGTTTACCAGCCTTTGCTTTAGATGATTTATTTTGCATAGACTTAACAAGGATCTCGACCTGTCTAGCGCTTAATTCACCCTCTTTAATACGTTCAGCTGCTTCCATTTGTTGAGCTGCACTTCTTAAAGCTAATAATGGACGAGCTTGACCAACCGTCAAATCACCTTCGATTAAATCCTTTTGTACAGAATCACATAATTTTAAAAGACGAACCATATTAGCAATATATGAACGGCTACGGCCAAGACGAGCAGAAATCATTTCTTGCGTTTGCTTATAGGTATCCATCAAACCTTGGTAGGCCAACGCTTCTTCAATTGGATCTAGCCCTTCACGTTGTAAGTTTTCTACAAGAGCAACCTCTGTCATTTCTTCTGTACTATATTTTTTAACAATAACTGGTACTGTTTTCAATCCAGCAATCATAGCAGCACGATAACGGCGCTCACCAGCCACAATTTGATATTTATTTTTTTGTTTACGAACCACAATAGGTTGAAAAATACCAAGATTCTTGATTGATTCGGCCAATGTAGCTAGACTATCATCATCAAAACTTTTACGTGGTTGATCTACATTTGGAACTAACTCAGAAATCGGCAGTTCATGTATCTCCTTTTCAGGCAATACAGAATCTACAGAGTCAACCTTCATTAAATTCTCAAGGCCCTTCCCCAATCCGGACGCTTTGCTTTTCTTGCTTTTAATTTCTCTTGGCATGCAACTAACCTCTCTCGACCTTACAAATATTTACCAATTATAAATAAGTAAATTTCTTAAACTATCAAAGAACCAATATATTTAACATTTGATGCCTACTTATCACCAGATGCTTACTTAACTTTAAATACTAGTTCAGTTTTAGTACTTATTTAGCTTTGGATGCTTTAATTACCTCTTTAGCTAATTTCGTATATACATCAGCACCTTTGGATTTTGGATCATATACAATAATTGGCTCCCCATAACTAGGTGCCTCACTTAAACGTACATTACGAGGAATAATTGTTTTATATACTTTATTACCAAAGAATTTTTTTACTTCATCGGCTACTTGAATAGATAAATTTGTACGACCATCAAACATAGTCAATAATACGCCTTCAATTTCAAGATCTTTATTGGATGTTTGTTGTACAATTGTTATCGTTTTAACTAATTGACTAACCCCTTCCAATGCGTAAAATTCGCTTTGAATCGGAATCAATACACTATCAGCAGCAGTAAAAGCATTTAATGTTAATAACCCGAGAGATGGAGGACAATCTATAACGATAAAATCATATTTATCTCGTACTGACGCCAATGCTTTTTTCAACATTGTTTCACGTGAAACAACGGAAACTAATTCTACTTCAGCACCAGCTAGTTGAATTGTTGCAGGCGCCACAAATAGGTTTTCAAGCATTGTAGGTTGTACAATATCAGCAATTGGTTCTCCATCAATCAGAACATCATGTACACATAGCTCTAAATCATCTTTTTCAATACCCAACCCAGAACTAGCATTACCTTGTGGATCCAAATCAACCAGTAGCACCGTCTTGCCTGCATCAGCTAAACAAGCACTCAAATTTACTGATGTTGTAGTTTTACCAACACCACCTTTTTGATTAGTAATAGCTATAACTTTGCCCACTTAATTCACCTCACAGCTTCGTTCAAAATATTTCTTTTTCATTATAACATAAAACGATGCGAATTACGGTATTTATAAATCAAATTCTTTATAATTATATATTTACGATATTATTTTTACTTACACTAATAAAGCTTATAGATAAATAGCTTTATCAATATGGTTGCAATACAAATTTTTATTGTTTCACGTGAAACATTTAAGAATTAAAGTCTAACGTAAAACATTAAATTATAAAATCAATAAAAATTTTTACAGTAAAAAATTATTACCTTAATATAAATCTATACCAACAGATAAAAATATACAAAAATATTTTATATCATTTTTCTATTTATAGAACAACCCTATTAACGAGAGGTATAAAGTAATCATTCTTTGATCGGTAACATTATATATAACAATAATATACGAAATGTAATATACTAATTTAATACTATACTCTTATATGCGTTTAACAACATATAATCAGATCATATTTAACAAATTGTTTCACGTGAAACATTAAAGTTAACATTAAATGCATAAAAACTTTATCGTCAATAACTTTTATGTCTAAAAAAGCATTTTGATATAACTTCAAACTATATCTATATACTACTAAATTATATGAGAATACAGGTCCTATATACTTTGACAGGTATTATCCATATCTATATACTATTAGTTAGATAGTAATTAGATTAATAATCTTAAGAGTCTAGAAAAATTACTTTATAAGATTTATATACAATTGATAACAGTAAGCACATGCTCTACGGACACGCAGAGCTTTTTATTTTGAAGAGGAGGCGTTTCCATGCCCATCTATAACGGAATGCTTCCTGCCATCGATAAAGCAGAAGTAAAACGATACGCAGGACTTCGTCACGCTGAGGATTTCCCACAAAATTATGTTGACGAAGCATGTAAGGAAATCCAATTATTGGCTACACCTAAGGGTGTATATCAAGAATATGATTACGATGCAGAAACAAAGACTATTTTAAGTAATCCACCCCTAAAAATTGAAGGGTCTATTATCGAAAAACACTTAGAAAAATCTACTAAGGTATACGTGTTAGGCGTAACAGTAGGTGAAGATGTAGAAATTCGTAGTGAGCAGTTATTTAAACAAGGTAACTATACGGTGGGTTTATTACTTGATGCAGCTGCTACAACTGCAGTAGAGCAGGTAGCTGATCAGGTAAACGAAGTAATCAATACGATTGCTAAAAAACAGGGGTATAAGCCAACATGGCGTTTTAGTCCTGGTTATGGCAATTGGCCACTAGAGATTCAACCTGAATTAGCTAAAATTATTAAAACCGAGCTAATCGGTTTACAAGTTACAGAGAATTATTTATTGTTCCCACGTAAATCTGTAACAGCTATTATTGGTTTAATGCCTGCAAATGAAGATATTAAAACTAAACGAGGCTGTACATCTTGTTCACAACAAAACTGTGCATCTCGAAAATTACCAGAGAAAGCAACAGTCAACACCCAAGATGGGAGAGAAGAGGAAGGTAGTAAAACTACTGCCGACATTTCTGGTATTGCCATGAAGGGGCAACCAATACAATAGTGTTTCACGTGAAACATTGTAATTTAGGATGTTAAAGGAAGATGTTTATGTATATATTTGACGGTGCTATGGGCACAATGCTTCAAGCGGCAGGCTTAGAAGAAGGCTATTGTCCAGAGCTATTTAATATTGAAAGACCAGAAGTAGTAAAGGATATTCATGCTCAATACTTACAACATGGCAGTGATGTAATCACTACCAATACATTCGGTGCTTGTGGTCTTAAATTAGAAGATTATGATTTACAGGATCGCGTAAGAGAAATCAATATTGCAGCTGTGAAGGTAGCAAAAGAAGCCATTGCAGAGACTAAACCAACTGCTCGTGTAGCAGGTTCTATGGGACCTACAGGTCGTTTTTTACAACCATTAGGCAATATGAGCTTTGACTCCATTTATGATACATATCGTGAACAAGCCGAAGCATTAATCGAAGGTGGCGTTGATTTTATTATCATTGAAACTATCATCGACGTACAGGAAATGCGTGCCGCTTTATTAGCCTCTTTAGATGCTCGTGAAGCAGCAGGGAAGACAAAAGATGATGTACAAATCATCTGTCAATTTTCTTTTAGTGAAGACGGTCGTACTATTACAGGTACACCACCAGCAGTAGCAACTACTATCGTAGAAGCTATAGGGGCTGATATCATTGGTATCAACTGTTCCCTTGGACCTGAACAAATTACACCACTTATCGAAGAGATTGCAAGCGTTACAAATTTACCAATAAGCTGTCAGCCAAATGCCGGTATGCCTCAATTAATAAATAAACAAACTGTATTCCCACTTTCAGCTGAAGAGATGGGGCCTTTGATGCTTCCAATTGTTGATGCTGGTGCAAGCTATGTTGGCGGCTGCTGTGGTACAACACCAGCTCATATTCAATCTATTTCCGATGCTGTGAAAGCTCATACGCCAAAAGAACGCGCCCACATTGCACCTAAAACAATTATTACAAGCCGTACTAAACTTTTAGAGTTAGGCCATCATACAAAACCACTTATCATTGGCGAACGTATTAATCCAACTGGCCGTAAAGTCCTTGCTCAAGAATTGCGCGATGGTTCTTTCATTCGTGTAAAACGAGATGCCTTAGACCAAGTAGAGGCAGGTGCAGATATCCTCGATGTAAACATGGGCGTAGCTGGCATGGATCAATCGCCCTTAATGGAACGTGCCATTTTCGAGTTATCCATGCTCGTAGAAACACCATTATCCATTGACACATTAGACCCAGTAGCTATGGAAATAGCTCTTAAAAACTATCCAGGTCGTGCCCTCATCAACTCTGTAAATGGGGAGGAGGAGTCTATTACGCACGTAATGCCTTTAGCTAAACGGTATGGTGCAGCATTGCTTTGCTTGCCAATCTGTAGTGGTGACTTACCTGAAAAAGCAGAAGATCGCGTTGCTTTAGCTGAAAGTATCGTAAATCGCGCTTACGGTTATGGTCTTCAACCACATGATTTATTACTCGATCCATTAGTATTAACACTTGCTAGTGGGGAAGATAGTGCACGCCAAACATTGCGTACGCTACAGTTATATAAAGAGAAATTTGGCTTCCCAACAGTAATGGGCTTGTCCAATATCTCCTTCGGTATGCCTCAACGTCCTTATTTGAACGGCCAATTCTTAACAATGGCCCTCGCATGTGGCTTAACAACACCGATTATGAATCCACTCAATTATCCAGCAAAAAAAGCATTTGTATCCAGTACTACCTTACTAGGCTGGGACCCAGGTTCTGCTGAATTTATTAAAGAATACGGCTATGAAGACGAAACTACCGCTCCTGGTAACTCTGCTCCTAAAGGGCCAGATAAAAAATCCTTCGATAGTAATGATCCTTTAGCCAATATTCGCGCATGTGTAGAACAAGGCGAAAAAGAAGCTATCATTGATCTTGTAAAAAAAGCCTTAGCAGATGGTATCGATCCATTAGATCTTACGAAAAAAGGCTTATCTGAAGCGATGAACGTAGTGGGGGATAAGTTTGGTTCTGGTAAGTTATTCTTACCACAAGTAATGCTTGCTGCTGAAACAATGCAGGCTGCTTTCAACACCATTAAAGAAATTATTCCTGCTAGTGAAAGCTTAGATAAAGGCACCGTTGTCGTAGCTACAGTTAAAGGCGACATTCACGATTTAGGTAAAAATATCGTAGCAGCATTGCTCGAAAACAATGGTTACAAAATCGTCGACCTTGGTAAGGACGTTGACCCAGAAGTTATCGTACAAGCCATTAAAGATAACAAGGCTGCCCTCGTTGGCATCTGTTCCTTGATGACGACTACCATGCCACAAATCGACAATACCATCGCTGCTATCCGTGCAGCAGGCCTTAAAACTAAGGTCATGGTTGGTGGCGCCGTAGTATCTCAAGACTACGCAGACCAAGCAGGCGCAGATATCTACGCTAAAGACGGCATCGCTGCTGTTAACCACGCCAATGACTTCTTTGAAACACTAGAAAAATAATGTATAGTAACGAGGTACATGATGACATTACGAGAAAAACATCAACAAGGGCAGTTCACCATTACTGTTGAATTAGATCCTCCTAAAAGCAGTTCTGCAGAAAAGACCTTCGAACAAGCAGCCCGTTTGAAAGGGAAGGTGGATGCTATCAACATCGCTGATAGCCCTATGTCCAAAATGCGCATGAGCCCAATTTCTCTTTCTTATTTGTTACAACATAACAAAGAAATTGAAACTATTTTCCACCTTACATGCCGCGACCGTAATATTATCGGATTGCAATCTGAATTACTCGGTGCAGCAGCGTTGGGCGTGCATAATATTTTAACCCTCACTGGTGATAAACCAGATAATGGGGACCATCCATTTGCACAATCCGTATTTGAAGTCGACTGTATGGGACTACTCAATATCGCTAAGACATTAAATGCAGGCAAAGACCTTGCAGGTAATGACCTAGACACACCTACAAACTTCTACATCGGTGCAACTGGTAATCCTGGTGCTCCAGATTTAGAGATTGAACGCCAAAAATTAGCTGCTAAAATTAAAAATGGCGCTCACTTTGTACAAACACAACCAATTTACGATTTAGAACAGGCAAAACGCTACATTGACAAGATGTCTGAATTCGATGTGCCTATCATGCTCGGTTTGATTCCACTTAAAAGCTTTAAAATGGCTACATACCTCCATGAAAAAGTGCCTGGAATCAATCTTACTCAAGAAATCTTGGACCGCATGGAAAAAGGTGGTAAAGAAGCGGGTACAGAAATTGCGATTGAAACACTTGAACAAATCAAGAAAATTGCAGCAGGCGTACATATTATGCCTTTAAATGATATCGATACAACGTTACATATTATTGACCACATATAAGTCATTTTAATGTTTGCATAGAATACCTTTCCCACGGACTCCAAAGCGAGCTAAGTCGTCCTTAGGGAAAGGTATTCTATTTTCATTTAAACTAATTTATCCTATATCAAAATAATTCCTCCATAAAATGTTGTTGTAAACGATATCATTTAATAGGTAGTGGGGAGGGGGATAAAAAACGAGCTAAGTCATTCCTAATGAAAAGGAAAGAGGATGCAAATATAAGGTTTGCATCCTCTTTTTGTACTTGTTTTGTATTGTATTACTAGTTTTATTAAGTTTCACACGGTATGTACTAGTAAAAATCATACTAATGGTTTGTCTTTGATTTCTTTTGGTTTTCGTGGATATTGTTTTGGTGTTTTTCCAATTTTCTTTATATACACGATTGCTCGTTTATCCTCTAAGGTTGGTAATGCAACGGTTCTTACTTCTTCGATAGTAGCTTTTAGTGTGCTAAGGGCTTTATTAGATTCTTTAACTTCTTCTTCGTATATAGCGCCTTTTAGAGCAACGACGTAGCCACCTTCTTTTACGTATGGCACAGTCCATTCTAAAAGAATCGGCAAGCGTGCCACGGCACGGCTCGTAGCAATATCAAAGCTTTCACGATAATCTTGGTGACTCAAATCCTCCGCACGTCCGTGTAAGGTAGTACAGTTCGTCAGTTTTAGTTTATCTATAACCGATTCCAAAAAGGTAAGCCGCTTTTTCAAAGAATCAAACAGGGTAACCTTGAGGCTACGGTCATAGATAGCCAATGGAATACCAGGGAAACCTGCACCGGTACCAACATCGATAATCATCATGCCAGATTTGATAATTTCAGAATCATAACAGGAGAGGGAGTCAATCATATGCTTAACCACGACCTCTTTCATGTCTGTGATACCCGTTAAATTGAGATATTTATTTGTTTCAATCATATGCGCATAATACATGTAAAAGTCTTTGGCTTGCTCTTCCGTACAAGGCAAGCCAAAACGGCTCATTTGCTCCATCATGTACGAAACAAATTCAGACTGAGGTGCTATAGGCACATCGTATTTTTCTTTCATAAGTACTCCTAATGAATTGTCTAATATGTATATGACAATAAGATTTGTAGGAAATATCTTTTAAAATCTGTAAGAAATATCTTCTAAAAAGTTCATATAAAATGCATGTTTTTACATGCTATTTTTATTTACTTCTGTTGTATTGTTCGAGTTGGATCAACAGAACAGATACGTCCGCAGGTGATACGCCAGAGATACGGCTTGCTTGGCCGATGGAGTGAGGACGAATTTTGTTGAGCTTTTGTTGAGCTTCAAGGGAAATACCCTTGATTTGTGCATAATCCCATTCTTTTGGAAGAATTTTTTCTTCTAGTTTACGAACCTTATCGACTTGCTCCATTTGCTTCTTAATGTACCCTTCGTAAGTAATAGAAATGTCGACAGCTTCCTCTACATCAGGTGTATAGCGTTTCAAACCAAATGCATCGGCTACGATGGCGTAAGAGAGTTCATTACGTTTTACTAAATCATAAGCATGAATACCTGTTTTAATAGGTGCTGTACCTAGACTTTCAAGCAAAGCTTGTGTTTCCTTGGATGGATTGACAGGTGTATTTCGTAACATGTCCATTGCTTCCTCGATAGCAGCTTTTTTAGCTGTAAATTTAGCCCAACGATCATCTTTTACAAGACTGATTTCACGGCCTTTTTCCGTAAGACGCATGTCTGCATTATCTTGACGAAGCAATAAGCGATATTCACTGCGGCTTGTCATCATGCGGTACGGTTCATTTGTACCTTTTGTTACAAGATCATCGATGAGAACACCGATGTACGCTTCAGAGCGAGCAAGGATGAACGGTTCTTTACCTTCAAGCCACAATGCTGCGTTAATACCAGCCATAAGACCTTGTGCAGCCGCTTCTTCATAGCCAGATGTACCATTGGCTTGACCCGCAGAGTAGAGACCTTCAATATGTTTCACTTGAAGGGCTGGTGTTAATTGTGTTGGATTCAAGCAATCGTATTCAATAGCATAGGCAGGGCGCATAATTTCAACATTCTCAAGGCCTGGGATGGTACGCAAGAACGCATATTGTACATCCATTGGAAGAGATGTACTCATACCTTGTACATACATTTCATTTGTACCCGTACCTTCTGGTTCTACGAATAATTGATGGCGTTCTTTATCAGCAAAGCGCACTACTTTATCTTCGATGGAAGGGCAGTAACGAGGGCCTACGCCTTCGATTTTGCCACTATACATAGGAGCGCGGTGAATATTGCTATGAATGATTTCGTGCGTTTCCTTGTTAGTATACGTCAACCAGCATACATCTTCATTACGGTTAATCCATTCATCCATAAAAGAAAATGCGTGATGATGTGCATCGCCTTCTTGAACTACCATATTATCGAGGTTTAAAGTACGTTTATCTACACGTGCTGGTGTACCCGTCTTAAAGCGCATCAATTCAATACCATTATCGAGCAAGGATTGAGAGAAATGTTCCGCTACGCGTTGGCCATTTGGACCGCCCACATAATCGATATCGCCGATGAGGATTTTACCTTTCAAATAGGTACCCGTACAAAGAATTATCGCCTTAGCGCCATAAAATTCACCAAGCTCTGTAACGATGCCTGTTACCTTGCCATCCTCAACCTTAAGCTCAGTCACCATGATTTGCTTAACATTGAGATTATCTGTATTCTCCAATGTTTGTTTCATCAAATGTTGATATTTAATCTTGTCGGATTGACAGCGCAAAGAATGAACGGCAGGTCCCTTACCCATATTGAGCATACGCATTTGGATAGCCGTAGCATCCGCATTAATACCCATTTGACCGCCTAATGCGTCAACTTCGTAAACAAGATGGCTTTTACCAGGACCACCCACGGCAGGGTTGCACGGCATAAGCGCAATATTATCTAAACTGATAGTCGCCATCAACGTGCGATGACCCATGCGAGCAGTAGCGAGAGCCGCCTCACAACCAGCATGACCACCGCCGATGACGATGACATCATAATTATCTACTGTGTACATATTAATTTCCTTATATTTGTTACTTATCTTATTGTGAAAGTTTAAATCATTTCCCTAGACAAAAACGACTGAATAGTTCGTCGATCATGGATTCTCGGATGGTATCGCCTGTGATGTCGCCTAGTAGTTCCCAGGCACTGCGCAGATCGGTAGCTACAAAGTCTACAGGCATGCCCATATCGATGGAGGAGAGGGCTTGTTCGACTTGTCCCTTTGCTTGTTCCATAAGGCTGATGTGGCGCACGTTACTAATCATGGCGCTGTTGTCTTGTTTTACGCAACCGCCATAGACGAGTTCTTGTACCCATTTAGAGAGAACTACAGAGCCTTCCCCTTCTTTAGCACTAATGCGTTCAATAGCTGTAAAATTCCCATGTTCTTTAATATTTTCATCTGTAACGACTTGTGCCACGTCGGACTTATTAAGGAGTACGATGGTGTTTAAACCGCTCACAGAGGTCAAAATTTCGATTTCTTCAGGGTTTAACGGAGTAGATCCGTCAATAACGCAGAGCACGATGTCTGCTTTGTTGATATAATCACGAGCACGCTCCACACCGAGGGCTTCTACCGTATCTTGTGTGTCGCGGATACCAGCCGTATCGATGAGGCGCAGAGAAATGCCTTCTACGGTCATATATTCTTCAATGCTGTCCCGTGTCGTACCAGGAATATCCGTTACGATAGCGCGGTTTTCACGCAAGAGAGCATTCATGAGGCTCGATTTACCTGCATTGGGACGGCCTACAATAACCGTCGTAATACCGTCCCGAATGAGGCGACCTGTATTCGCTGTGGACAAGAGATCATCCATGGCTTTCAAAATAGGCTCTAGCTGTTCACGAACCTCTTGGCTCGTTACGTCCTCAATATCCTCCTCAGGATAGTCGATGGTTACCTCTAAATGAGCAATCATGGCGATGAGCTGTTCTCGCACATCTTTCACAAAGGACGAAACAGTCCCATCTAGCTGAGATACAGCGAGGGAGAGGGAGTCCTCCGTTTTTGCTTCAATAATATCAATGATCGCCTCCGCTTGGGTAAGGTCGATACGTCCGTTCATAAAGGCACGCTTCGTAAATTCACCGGCCTCAGCCATGCGCACATCGTGATTGACGAGGAGTTTCAGAATTTGTCGAACCGGTACAATGCCACCGTGACACTGGATTTCCACCACATCTTCCGCCGTGTATGAATGAGGTCCTTTCATTAATAGTACAAGAACCTCGTCGATGGTCTTGTTCGTCATTGGATCCACAATGGTCCCATATTGAATCGTTCTATTTTGGCGGTCCATCAAAGGAACGGTGCCAGTGCTCTTGAACAGGCTATTTACAATAGGAAAACTATCCTTGCCGCTGACACGAATAATACCAACCCCACCGATGCCGGGCGGTGTCGCAATGGCCGCTATTGTATCATCTATATACATACATATCTCCGTATTTCGATTATCTAGTATTTGTTTTTGTATATGTTCTTCGCCTGTGAAAGTTAAACTAAACTAATCTTTGCATGCGAAGATTAACTTAGGTTAGCTTTCACCATAACCTAAAGAATAAAGGGAACAGCCCTCAAGCAACCGAGGATATCAGTTACTTGAAAGCTGCACCACTATATTTTATTTTTTGTACGAAATCACAACGTGACGGAATGGTTCATCCCCTTCACTGTTGGTAACAACGTTTTTGTCGCCTTGAAGGGCAGTATGAATGATTTTACGTTCAAAAGCATTCATCGGTTCTAAAGAAACCTTTTGACGGTTGCGTTTCACCTTAGAAGCCAAACGTTTCGCGAGATTTACCAATGTTTCTTCTCGGCGAGAACGATAGTTTTCCACATCTACCACGATATGGCAGTGGCCAGATACATCCTTGTGAGCCACGAGATTTGTTAAGTATTGAATAGCATCCAATGTTTGACCATGTTTGCCGATCAAAATACCTAGCTCTTCGCCGTGTACTTGGAATGTAATCTTGTCTTTGGTTATCATCTTTTCGATAACCACAGTGAGGCCCATTTGCGTAAACATATCATCGAGGAATTGTTTACCTTTTTCAGCAATTTCTTGTTGATCTTCTTTTGAAAGTTCTTTTTTAGAAGGTTTTTCCGTTACAGTACTTTCAGAAGTTTCAACTGCTGTATCTTGTACTTCTATTTCGCTTGTTGCCACTGGTTCGGAAGCAATAGCTACAGATTGTTCTTCTGCGTTAGCTACTTCTTTTGCAGTAGCAGATTGAGCCAAAGCAGTGAAGAATAAGCGAACAACTGCTGGTTTACGACCAATGCCTAAAAATCCACTAGAAGGTTGTTCTAAGACTTTAGTTTCTACCAATTCTTGGCCTTCAGCGGCTAATTGAGCTACACCTTTAGCAATGGCATCTTCAATGGTTTTAGCAGATACATCGATAAATTCCATAATTGCCTCCTACTTAGCGTTCAAATTTTTGTAAATGAAATGCTGTTGAATCAATTGGAATACGTTAGAAACTACCCAGTAGATAACGAGACCAGATGGGAAGCTCAAAGAAATGTAACCAATGAATAAAGGCATAAAGATTGTCATAATCTTTTGTTGTTGCGCAGCTGCACCAGTTGCACCATTACTAGTTTGACGAGACATAACCCATGTGGATAATGCACTCAAAATAGGTAAGATATACATTGGATCTGGATCGCCAAGGCTAGGCAACCACAAGAATTGTACAAAGTTTGGATCGTATGGGTAATCTTTCAAAGCCCAGTAAATCGCGATCAAGAATGGCATTTGTACCAACAATGGCAAGCAACCAGCCAATGGGTTAACGCCCATTTCTTTATACAATGCACCCATTTCCGCTTGCAGTTTTGCAGGATCGTTTTTGTATTTATCTTGCAATTGTTTCATGCGAGGCTGCAATTCTTGCATAGCCTTCATGGATTTGATTTGCTTAACAGTAAGTGGTGCCAAAATCGCTTTAATAACGATTGTTAAAAGGATAATAGCCACACCGTAGCTTGGATAACCTATCATTTGAGTCAATTGGAACGCATAAGTTACCAATGTGCTCATTAAATCAACGATAGGTTGGAAAATACCACTTAAAAAGTCCATTGTTTCTCCTTTTTCATACAGTCCGAAATCGTCCTTTGCGCATCTATATATCGTTATGGTATGGTCTAAATTTCATCCATACAGATGCTCAGGTATTTCCAAAACTGTGCTTGATGGTGATGGTGAAAGTTACTTTCACAGAACACATCCAGCCTAATCCCACGTGGGTTAGGGAACTGGATCGTAGCCACCCTTATGGAAAGGATGACAGCGAAGAATGCGTTTTAAACCCATCCAGCTACCTTTCAAAGGACCATATTTTTCGATAGCCTGCAGAGTATATGTGGAACATGTCGGATAATAACGGCAACATCCAGGTTTTAAGGGAGATATGGCGAGCTGATAAAACCTAATTAAAAGTCGTAAAAGCATGGTTATACAGCGTTTCATGGAAACCTCCATATACACAAAAAGGACCAAAGCCTCTAACTTGTGGTCCTATTTATCATTTTGTATCAATAATTTGCTTTTTCGCAAGAGATACAAAATCTCCTTTTCCGCTTTTTCGTAGGTAGCGTTTTTCAGAGGGCCACGTCCAACAATTACGATATGATACCCTTCGCGAATGGCGTGCTGATTGAGGCGATATACCTCTTTCATCAGGCGTCTAGCTCGGTTGCGCTCCACTGCACAACCAACCTTTTTACCTGTTACAAAACCAATGCGAGTAGGTTGCTTTGCCACGGGCATACGATACAGTACACACATACGGCCTACTTCGTATTTACCGTGCTTATACACAAGGCGATATTCATTATTGTGCGTCAGTCGTCTTGCTTTATCAAGGCAATAATCCATATGCATTGTCCTTAAGTCCTAAGAATAGAAAAACTTGGCAGCAGCGCCAAGTTTTTTCTCCTGCCTAACAGCTATTATATTATGCAGATAAGCGTTTTCTGCCTTTTGCACGTCTTCTTTTCAAAACGAGACGGCCACCGATAGTTTTCATGCGTTCACGGAAACCATGGGTACGTTTTCTCCAAAGAGTATTTGGTTGGTAAGTACGTTTCATTAGTAAAACACCTCCTCGTCATTCTGTATTGTTTTACTTATACCATAACAGGGTAATTATAGAGGTAAAACGTAAATTTGTCAATATAATAAAGGGGTTCTGCTGTGAGTTCTTGTATTTCTGAAAATAATTCTACTACACATTTTATCCTGTAATTGATGTTACGTTTCCAGGGGGAGGAATATAGGGCTCCTTCATCGCTCCATACTCATCGTAAAGTCGCTCAAAAGGACCCTATATTCCCTCCCTAAGACAACCCTAATGTCATCCTCAACACCACTACACGATGTAAACGTAACATCAATTTATCAACATACAAGAACTCACAATTCAAATTTTTTTATACTTTGGCAAATTTATGTTTTTATCTCTATTTGAAGAGAGGGGAGGAATAGATGTGGTTTTCTCCCTCCATACTCATCGTAAGTCGGTCAAAAATCCATATCTATTCCTGCTCCTAACACACTCTAATGACTACTCATACACCTACCACCAGTATAAAAAGTAGTATCAGTTTTTATAGGAAATCTAAAAGTCTTTCAGAATACAGATCTAAGATTTAACAAATCTTACCTTTTAACCTCTTGAGGAGAGAGGAAATAGGAATAATTGATGTTACGTTTCCAGGGGGAGGAATATAGGGCTCCTTCATCGCTCCATACTCATCGTAAAGTCGCTCAAAAGGACCCTATATTCCCTCCCTAAGACAACCCTAATGTCATCCTCAACACCACTACACGATGTAAACGTAACATCAATTTATCAACATACAAGAACTCACAATTCAAATTTTTTTATACTTTGGCAAATTTATGTTTTTATCTCTATTTGAAGAGAGGGGAGGAATAGATGTGGTTTTCTCCCTCCATACTCATCGTAAGTCGGTCAAAAATCCATATCTATTCCTGCTCCTAACACACTCTAATGACTACTCATACACCTACCACCAGTATAAAAAGTAGTATCAGTTTTTATAGGAAATCTAAAAGTCTTTCAGAATACGGATCTAAGATTTAACAAATATTACCTTTTAACCTCTTGATAGGAAAGGGGGACAATTGATACTATTAATTTCCTCTGACTTCTCTCCCCGATTTTCATTTAAGTTGTGTTGATAACGTTTTATAAACAGATCTAATGTAGATTGATAGAAGGTATATCTATTACTTTTTTGGTTATATGTATAAAAATCATAAAATTATATGGTTGGAGGAGGGGAAGTGAAACTACTTTTTGAGCGACTTGCGTCAGGATGGAGCGATAAAAGTAGTTTCACTTCCTATCCCAAAAGTAATAGATATACCAAGAGAAAATTAAAATATACATTATAAACAGTTTATAAAAGTTATCCACAGATTGAATGACAAATTACTTATTTTTTGGTACAATCATACTTGAAATTAGGAAAAATTATATATTTTTATAGGTTTTTGATGGATAACTTTCGAGGTTATCCACATTTTTTCTCTTTTAGTTTATAAAAACTAAAAAGTCAGTAATTATCTATATAAAATAGACTTTTATTTTTACTTATTCACAGGTTATACACAAGTTATTCACAGGAATAATAGTTTTTTCCACAGCTTTTACAATGGTTATGCACATTATTCCTAAAGTTATACACATTATTCCTAAAGTTATACACATTTATTGCAATAGTTATTCACAAGAGGCACGTCATGCAATCATTTGATTTAAATAATATATGGGAGCATATATTGCAAGAGGCGAAAAAGAATATGCAACATTTACCTGATGCATTGTATTTGCGCGTCACATCATCGTTGATTCCCATGTCTCTCGAAAGTCATTCAATCCATATTGGGGTCATGCAAACATTTGTAAAAAACTTAATCGACCAGCAGCCGCAAATTAGCAAGGCTTTGCAGGATGCGATTACTACGGTTATCGGTTCCCATCGAGATATGGTGTTATTCGATTTCAATCAAGAAAGTGTAGATACTACCTTTGTTGATGAAAATCTCATCGATACGCCTGTTGTAGCACCGCCGATGCCTTTACCACCTATAGTAGAGGAAAAGGCTCATCAAGAGGAGTTTTACACACCAGTCTATCAAGATCCTGTCTATATCGACCGCACGCCAGCGCCTGTGGAGATTCCAGACGAACCAATGGTAGCGACACCAAAGAAACCATCAGAAACAACGCCAACATTACAGTCTGACAATGTACCTGTGGATTTATCACTATCTAATCTCAATCCGGCATACCGTTTTGATAATTATGTAACGGGCAATGCGAACCGAATACCATTTGGAGCCGCTCAAAATGTAGCTGAATTTCCAGGTGGAGACTATAATCCGCTCTTTATCTATGGTCCATCGGGCCTCGGCAAAACACACTTGATGCACGCCATCGGTAATGCTATCAAGGAAAATCATCCACATATGAAGGTCATGTCTATTACGAGCGAAAACTTTATGAATATTTTCGTTGAAACATTACAGCGCAACCAAGGTAAATTGTTCCGCAACACATTCCGCAATATCGATGTGCTCATGATTGACGATATTCAGTTCCTTGAAAGCCGTGAAAGTACGAAAACTGAACTATTTAATACGTTCAATGAATTATTAAATAACAACAAGCAAATCGTTCTTACCTCTGATACGATGCCAAACGATATGGAGCAGTTCGAAGATCGTCTTCGCTCTCGTTTCCAAGCTGGTTACATTGCCACAATGGAAAATCCAGATTTAGAAACACGCATTGCCATCTTCAGATCACTGCTCGAACGAGAATATAAAAAGAATCGCATTATTCGTATCGATAATGATTCAATTAACTACGTAGCATTGCAATTTAGCGAAAACGTCCGCGTATTGCAAGGTGCTTTTACCAAGCTCATCGGTACAGCATCCATCGATCAACGTCTCGAATCTATCGACCTAGAATACACAAAACACGCCTTGGCGGGCCTCGTTCATACCGAAGAGGTGAATATGGTTAATATTGAAAGCATCCAGAATTTTGTTAGTTCTTATTTCAATATTAAAAAGCAAGACCTACTCGGCAAGAAACGAAAAGCCCAATTCGCATTTCCACGGCAAATCGCCATGTATCTATGCCGCGATATGATCAATGAAAGCTATCCTCAAATCGCAGCAGCTTTTTCTCGTGATCATACGACAATTCTCCATGCGTACGATAAAATAACGAAGGAAATTGAAAAAAACGAAGAAACTAAACGAATGGTTGCAGAAATTAAACAGAAATTAACAACCTGTGGATAACTCTGTGGATATACGGTGAATAACTTTGTGGATATCCTAAAACTCATACTTTGATGTTAATATGTGGATAAGTAGGTACAAACTATCAACATAGTTATACACAACTCATAATTCACACAGTTAGTAGCGCCAAATCACTTTTACACATATAAACAGGCCCCTACTATTACTACTACTAAAACTAACAAACAATCAAAAAACCAGTAGAAATAGATCTACCGTAGAATATCTATAGAGCATCTAAGATAGTAAACATAGAATATTACAAACAAAGCAATTAATTATTAGTGCTTTTACAATATATAAAAATTATAAAGGAGTAACATATGCATATTACATTCCCTAAAGCAAATCTCCAAAAAGCAATTAACGTATTGCAAAAGGTATCTCAAAATAAAACAAGTTCCAACTTACCAGGCGCTATTTATATGACTACAAAAAATGGTCAAGTAGAATTGCAAGGTAACGACTTTGAACTCGGCATTCGCTTAACCATCGATGGAGACATTAAAGAACCTGGTACTTTAGTGGTAGGTTCCCGCTATTTCCAAGAATTAATTCGCAAATTGCCTGGCGATACTATTGAACTTTACAAACCAGAAGACGGAAGTTCTTTGACCATCACATCTGGATCTTCCGAATTTAACCTTGTTACATTACATCCAGATGATTTTTCCTTGGTGGAACAAATTCACGACCAAGATCATGTAAACATCGATAGCTTTGCTATGAAAGAACTCATCGATTTAACAAATTATGCAGCTGCTACTGATGAAGATCGACCTGTATTTACCGGTGCTCTTCTTGAAATCAAAGAAAACGAAGTGACTATGGTTGCTACCGATACACACCGTATGGCTGTTAAAAAAATTACCATCGATGAACCAGCAACGACTCCAATGCGCGCTATCATCCCTACAAAAACGTTGGCTGAAGTATCTCGTTTATTACCAACAGATAATCCAGCTATGATCAATATCATTTGGAATCGTACACAAATCGTATTTAATTTTGAATCTATTTATATTATTTCTCGCTTAATCGAAGGCACATATCCTGAATATGAAAAGGTAATTCCTTCTCAATTCGATTCTAGCGCTGTAATTGATCGCCGCGAATTTGCTGGTGCTGTTGATCGCGTATCCTTGTTGGCTAAAGACATCAGCTATAATGTAATTCGTTATGATTGGTCTGAAAGTAATGTCACATTGTCTACTCAAAATACTGAAATCGGTATGGCAAAAGAAGACGTAGCTGTTGAATTTAAAGGCACACCTTTCACAATCTCCTTCAATGGTCGCTACATCTCTGACATCTTGCGTCACAGCACAGGTGACAATATCCACTTGTTCTTAAAACAAAATGGTCCTGTTGTCATTCGCCAAGACAATAATCCAAACTATACATACGTAGTAACACCAGTTCGCACAAATGCTTAAAGTAGGGTGTGAGCTAACAGAGGAGCGGTAGCGACGATGGGAGACACACATCACTTTGGTCGGAGCGTGCAATTTTTCGAAGAAAAATGCCCAGCGAGCGACCTGGACTCAGTATGATATATATGCTTATGTTAATTGTCTACTTTAGGAGAACGTTATGAAAGAGCAACAGCAGGTACCCATTCATACGGAGTACATTCAAATTGATCAGTTGTTGAAGTTAGAAGGCATCATTGAAACAGGTGGTCAAATTAAATCTTTCATCGATGAAGGTATCCTTACCTTAAATGGTCAAGTTGTAACGGAAAAACGCAAGAAATGCCGCGTTGGTGATGTGATTTCTTGTGAAGGTCTTGATGTAGACCTCGTGATTACACAAGAGGAGGCATAATCGGTGAGAATTGACTCACTTCAGTTATTTCAGTTTCGTAATTATAAGGATGTACAGATACAGTTTAATCCTGAGATTATTGTTCTATATGGCACTAATGGGGCTGGTAAGACGAATATCCTCGAATCGATTTATGTTGGTACCATTGGTAAAAGCCATCGTACGAATGATACATCAGATATGCTCATGTTCAATGCTGAAGAAGCAGGCATAGTTGTAAAATTCGAGAAAAAAGATACGCCTCAAAAGGTAAATATTAAATTATTCCGTCAAGGCCCTAAGGATATTCGATTAAACAATACAAAAATATCTCAAAAAGAACTGATTGGTACATTAAATACAGTTATCTTCTGTCCTGAAGATTTACAGCTCATCAAGGGAACTCCTTCGGGACGTAGGCGATTCCTCGATATGGAAATATCTCAGACCAGCGCTACATATTATCATCAATTGATGCAGTATAATCGGCTGTTACAGCAACGTAATGCAGTCCTAAAAGAATATAGAGGAAAGAATACTATTCCTCTTGAAGAATGGGATTTGCAGCTAGCAGATATGGCGAGCTTTATTGTAAAGAAACGATTAGAAAGCTTAAAAAAAATCAATTTGCTCATCGATTTGATGAATCGTAAATTGACAGGTGGCCTTGAGAATTTAACCATCGGTTATGAACAGCCGTATATGGACAATGGTTCATTGGAATATACAAAGGAAGGCTTTTACGAACGTATAAAAGCAGCGTTGCCGCAGGATCGTCATCGTTTAAGCACTAGTGTGGGTCCTCATCGCGATGATTTACGATTCTTTTCCGATGCGATGGATTTAAAGAAATTTGGATCGCAAGGGCAGCAACGAACCGCTGTATTGTCCTTAAAGTTGAGTGAGCTTGAGTTTATCAAGTCAGAGGTAGGAGAATATCCAGTTCTTCTCTTGGATGATGTATTGAGCGAACTTGATGAGTCGAGACGAACGAATTTATTGCAGTTTATTCATAAACGAATTCAAACATTTATTACCACTACAGATATTCACGATTTTAAAGATTTGAAATCCGTTCAATTTATTTCTTGTGAAGGGGGACAAGTTCAGTATGGACAGCCTTGATCTTTGTTTACCAAAGGCCTTAGCAGAACTGAATTTACTGGAACAATATAAATTAAATACCCTTGTTCACAAGTGGCGTGATGTAGTAGGTGATGTCATCGCGGATCATACAAAAATTGTGTCCATCAAGCCTCCAAATATGGTTATCAGTGCAGATAATTCCATGTGGATGCAGGAATTACAGATGCAAAAACGTCGTATCATCGAGGCTATCAACAAGTATTACCGCCAAGAGGTAATCACCGATATTCGCTTCATCATGAAATGTCAGAGCTATGTGAAAGTAGAAACTAATACGTCTCTCACGATTCCTGATGAACAAATTATTACAAAACGTATTAACTTTGCAGATATCGTGCTTTCAAAAGAAGACGTAGACGCTATCGATACATCGTTGAAACAAACGGATAACGAAGTATTAAAAGCTGCTTTCAGGAAAGTACAGATTACGGCTCGTAAGAGAGAAATCTATTTAGAGCAGCATGGATACCATCGTTGTAAACGATGTGGCATGCATATGAAATCTAAAAAGGAAATCTGTCCAACCTGTGAATATGAATTGCATCGGGCTCATATAAAGGAGATTAAGGCGGTTATTAGAAAGTATCCGTACTTTAAATACAGCGACTGTCAGCAATTTATACAGTGTAGTTTTTCAGACTTTGCAGAAGCGATGCGGGAATCCATATACTTTTACCTTGATAAGATTTATAAAGGATCTATCAATCGCCGTCATATGTTTATGGTGGCTATGCTTATCACCCACAAAAAGCCTGATGAGTTGACGGATCAGCACGTTATTAATTTGTGTAATAAATATCGGTCTAAGTTCCTTGCTGAAGAGGAGCAACGCAAAATCGATGCCCTTAATGGGACATTAGAAAAGTAGAGGGGGCATTCTTATGTACGTTCATATTGGAGATACCATTTCCGTGCCCATAGAATCCATTATTACGATGGTACATGCCAAGGGCGGAAAGTCCCATAAAAGTCCTATTCATCACTATGAAATGCTAGAATATATCGCCATGGTGCCAGAGGAGCAAATCAAGACATATGTGGTCACTGATGCTTGTGTGTATGGATCTGGTATCAGTATTAAGACTTTAATGAGACGGATTGACGAGTTTTATAGTATAATAAAGAGATAAAGTTTAATCCTGTACATGTTTTGTTACTTTATTTCAATCAAGTGCAGTATGATAGATTGTTAGGAGGAGTTTGTTTCATGCCTGAACAAAATTATGGCGCTCAGAATATTCAGGTTCTTGAGGGTCTAGACGCGGTGCGTAAACGCCCAGGGATGTATATTGGTAGTACGTCTGCTCGTGGTTTGCATCACCTCGTATACGAAGTTGTAGATAACTCTGTGGATGAAGCGCTTGCTGGTTATGCTACACATATCGAAGTATCCATCAATCCAGATAATAGTGTTACTGTTGTCGATGATGGTCGTGGTATTCCAACAGGGATGCATGAATCTGGTATGTCTGCGGTAGAGCTAGTATTAACGAAATTGCATGCCGGTGGTAAATTCGGTGGTGGTGGCTACAAGGTATCTGGTGGTCTTCACGGTGTAGGTATTTCCGTAGTTAATGCATTGAGTGAATGGACTAAGGTTCAAGTATCTCAAAATGGTATTGTCCAAGAGATTTCCTTTGCTCGTGGTCATAAAACTTCCGAGTTGCACGAAATTGGCAAGGCCGAAGGCACTGGTACTACAGTTATTTTCAAGCCAGATGCAGAAATCTTTGAAACTACCGTATTTAGCTTTGATACATTGAAAATGCGTTTACAAGAATTGGCATTCCTTAACAAAGGCCTTCGCATTACATTGAGCGATTTGCGCTTAGAGGAACCTCGTGTTGAAAGTTTCCACTATGAAGGTGGTTTGGTTTCTTTCATTACCTTCTTGAACGAAAATAAAGAAGCAATTAATCCAACTGTTATCAATATTGAAAATACAAAAGACGATGTTGTGGTAGATGTAGCATTGCAATATAACGATAGCTATAGTGAAAACTTGTTGTCCTTCGTAAATAACATCAATACGATTGACGGTGGTACACATCTATCTGGTTTCCGTGCTGCCTTGACTCGTACCCTCAATGATTATGGCCGTAAATCTGGTTTGATCAAGGAAAGTGAGTCTAATCTTTCCGGTGAAGACGTACGTGAAGGTTTGACAGCTGTCGTATCTGTAAAAGTGTTGGAACCTCAATTTGAAGGCCAAACAAAAACTAAACTTGGCAATAGTGAAGTAAAAGGTATTACAGACGTTATCGTTACAGAAGGTCTTAAAACATTCTTCGAAGAACATCCTCAAGATGCGAAGAAGATCATCGAAAAAGCAACGATGGCAAGCCGTGCTCGTGAGGCTGCTCGTAAAGCCCGCGACTTAACACGCCGTAAAAATGCGTTGGAAGTATCTAGTCTTCCTGGTAAATTGGCGGACTGCTCCGAAAAAGATACATCTATGACTGAAATTTATCTTGTGGAAGGTGATTCTGCGGGTGGTTCTGCAAAACAAGGTCGCGATCGTCGTTACCAAGCAATTTTGCCATTGCGTGGTAAAATCCTTAACGTAGAAAAAGCACGCCTCGATAAGATTTTGGCTAATAACGAAATTCGCTCCATGATTACCGCTTTTGGTACAGGTATTGGCGATGAATTCGATATTACAAAATCCCGTTACAATAAGATTATCATCATGACAGATGCGGACGTTGACGGCGCTCATATCCGTACATTGTTATTAACATTCTTCTACCGCTATATGAAACCATTGGTAGAGGAAGGCCATATCTATATTGCTCAACCACCTTTGTATCAAATCAAGAAAGGTAAATCTCACTGGTATGTATACTCTGATGCAGAGTTGACTGCTAAACTTGATGAAGTAGGCCGTGATGGTACTACAATCCAACGTTACAAAGGTTTAGGTGAAATGAACCCTGAACAATTATGGGAAACTACAATGAACCCTGATAATCGTACGATTTTACAAGTTAGCTTAGAAGATTCTATCGAAGCTGACAAAATCTTTACGGTTCTCATGGGTGATAAGGTAGAGCCTCGTCGTAAATTTATTGAAGATAACGCAAAATACGTGCGTAATCTAGATTTATAAGAGGTGACCCATGTCTGAAAATCATAATAGTAACGTAGAGTTTACGTCTAATAAAGATCAACATTTAAAACGGTCCCTAAAGGCGCGTCATATGAATATGATCGCTTTAGGTGGCGCTATCGGTACTGGCTTATTCGTAGCTGGTGGTGAAGTGGTAAGTACAGCAGGCCCTGGTGGTGCTCTTGTAGCTTACGGCCTCATTGGTATCATGGTGTATTTCCTCATGACATCTCTTGGGGAAATGGCTACATACTTGCCAATTCCTGGTTCCTTCGGGACTTATGCAAAACGCTATGTAGATCCTGCCTTTGGTTTTGCCTTAGGTTGGAATTACTGGTTTAACTGGGCTATTACCTTGGCTGCTGAAGTATTAGCAGGGGCGCTCATCATGAAATATTGGTTCCCTGATGTACCTGCCATCGTTTGGTCTGCTCTGTTCTTGCTCATTTTATTTGGCTTGAACTATTTATCTACTCGTTCCTTTGGTGAAAGTGAATATGTGTTCTCTAGCATCAAAGTTATTACAGTATTCGTATTTCTATTCTGTGGCTTTATGCTCATCTTTGGTATCGGTGGTACATCTCCAGGATTTGCAAACTGGACCGTAGGAGAAGCTCCATTTGTAGGTGGCTGGGAATCTATTCTTGCTATCTTTATGGTGGCAGGATTCTCCTTCCAAGGTACTGAATTGATCGGTGTAGCCGCTGGTGAAGCGGAAGACCCTGAAAAGAATGTGCCAAAAGCGATTAATACAATCTTCTGGCGTATTCTATTATTCTATATCGGTGCTTTCACGGTTATCGGTTTCTTGATTCCGTACACAGATCCAAATTTGTTGAATTCTAGTGTAGAGAACGTATCTATTTCTCCATTTACACTCGTATTTGACCGCTTTGGTTTTGCCTTTGCTGCTAGCTTTATTAATGCCATTATCTTAACGGCTGTATTGAGTGCTGGTAACTCTGGTCTGTACTCTTCTACGCGCATGTTGTACGCACTCGCTAAGGAAGGTCAAGCACCTCAAATTTTTGCTAAGTTAAATAAACGCGGCGTTCCAGTACCTGCGTTAATCTTAACGACAGCAATCGGTTTATTTGCGTTCCTAACAAGCTTTATCGGTGAAGGTACAGCTTATACATGGATTGTTAATATCTCTGGTTTATGCGGTTTCATCGCATGGGTTGGCATCGCAGTATCTCATTATCGTTTCCGCCGTGCGTTCATTGCACAAGGCAGAGATCTTAGCGAATTGCCATACAAAGCGTGGTTATTCCCAGTTGGTCCAATCTTGGCGTTCATTCTTTGCGTCATCATCATCTGTGGTCAAAACTACTCCGCTTTCACAGGAGATACCATCGACTGGTACGGCGTATCCGTTGCCTACATTGGCTTACCAATCTTCTTCGCAGTGTACCTTGGTTACAAATACATCAATAAAACTAAAGTTGTGCCGTTGAAAGAAGTTAACCTAGACCGCGATTTTGATAGATAAAAATATAAAATTAGACCTGTTCATTATGAAAGTAGTGAACAGGTCTTTTTTTGATGTATAATATGTAAATTTTTGATATATAGTATGTAATTTTTGGAGATACAATATGTAATTGTTTTATGTGAAAGCTATATTTGTTTTTATCTAAAAGTCTTGTTATAATAAATTAAAATATATTGTAATCAATTAGAAAGGATACAATTATGATTATTACTACAACTATGCATATTGAAAATAAACCTGTACAAGAGTACAAAGGTATTGTATTTGGTGAAGTCGTAGAAGGCCGTAACTTTGTGAAAGATTTCATGTCCGGTATTCGTGACATTGTTGGTGGTCGTAGTGGCAGCTATGAAGATTCTTTGATGAATGCGCGCAAAGCAGCTCTCGACGAAATGTCTCAACGAGCTTCTAAATTGGGTGCTAATGCTATTATTGGTGTATCCTTCCAATACAGCACAGTAGGTGCACAAAATGGCATGCTTATGATTACATGCAATGGTACAGCTGTTGTAGTTTAATAAATAATAGACTAAGTCAGATATAATTATTAATATAATCCTAAGGGAAATAAGTAAGTCGTAATGTATTATTGTGACTAAAAAAACAGCAGGGGAAAGCCCTGCTGTTTTTTTATATGATATTTATTAAAAAACCCCCTATAAAAAGTATTAGAAACTTTTATAGGGGGTTTTTTGTATTGTGGTTTATCTATATATCTTATAGATAATAAAAAAGCAGAAATAGTTACTGCTTTTTTATTTTACCTTATACCAGCTTGCATACATGACTGGTAATACGATGAGTGTTAGAACCGTTGCCACTAGTAAGCCGCCGCTGAAGGCGATGGTCAATGGGCTCCAGAAGACAGATCCCATGAGCGGAATCATGCCTAAAATCGCTGCGATAGCGGTGAGCATGATAGGGCGGAAACGAAGTGTAGCGGAGTTGATAATCGCTTCACGAGGTTCTTGACCTTCTGCTTTGTGAATTTCGATTTGGTCTAACAAGATAATGGAGTTACGGATGATCATACCTGAGAGGGCGATGATCCCTAGAATAGCCATAAAGCCTAACGGTGTTCTCGTAATATTAAGTGCTAATACAACACCGATTAGCCCCAATGGAGCAGTGAGTAGAGCCATTAACATGAGGGCGATACGCTTTAATTGGAACATAAGGATTGTCATGATTACAAAGAGCATAATTGGAATTGGTGTTAATAGGTTTTGAACGGCTGTTTCGCTTTTTTCAGCGGCGCCGTCTAGGTCAATAGAATAGCCTGTAGGCAAGGAATCTCGAATGTCTTGTAATGATTTATAGACCTCTTTTGTTTTCGCATTGCCTAAGACACCGGCTTTTACATTCGCATGAACACTAATAGTTGGCATCATATTGCGATGCCAAATAATACCATCCTCTTGTGTCATGGTAATGGTTGCAATTTGGCTTAGTGGTACATAGGATCCATTTCCTGTTTGAATTGGCAAGGATGAAAGAGCACTTAAGTTATGTTGCTCGTTGTCTCCTAAACGGAAGGTAACAGGAATGGTTTGGTTCCCTTCGTAGTATTCACCAGATTTAGTACCAGACAATAGACTTTGCAAGTGCAAGGATACAGCGTAGCTATCGATGCCGAGTAAACGTGCCTTGTTTGGATCGATGTGAATATTGGCTACAGGCTCTGTATCTGGCCAGTCAAAGGCGATATTTTGTAAGTCTTTATCGTCTTGCATTTTAGCTTTTACTTGATTTGCAATTTCTTTTACCACCTTTTGATCAGGGCCAGCAACGCGAAGCATAACTGGAAATTTGGATGGTGGACCGATTTGTAAGAATTGCGTATTTACAAGGGCCGATGGGAATTGCTCGTTTAAATACGGAGTCAATTCAGCATAGAGTTTATCGCGATCCTCTAAGGATTTTGTGACGATCACATATTGTAAGAAATTATTTCGTTGTAATTCTGGCTCTAAGGTGAGAACGAAACGCGGAGAACCTTGTCCAATGTACGAGGTAAAGGTTGAAATACGTTCGTCACCTTGCAAATGTTCATCAATGATTTTTGCTTGGTTAGCAGTATACTCGATGGACGAACTTTGAGGGAATTGCATGGATATAATAATTTCATTACGCGTTGATGATGGGAAAAATTCCTGTTTAATTAACGGTAGTGAAAGCAAGGATAAAGCGAAGGCACCTAGGGTGGCCAGTAAGACTACCTTGTGATGTCCTAGAGCCCAATGTAATAGTTTTTCAAACTTATCATAGAAGGTCACATTGAGCTTGTGCATGATACGGTCTCGTTTAGTCCATTCCGATTCCGGCTTGGGAGCCTTGTTTTCGATGATTTTATAACCCAATACAGGGCTGACGAGAACAGAGGCGAACCAAGATAGGATGAGCGCCATAAATACAACGATAGATAGGGATTTTGTAAACTCTGCTACCATACCTTGTGCCAATGCTAATGGCAAGAAGCCTGCACAGGTAATGAGCGTACCCGATAGCATTGGAAATGCTGTAGATTGGTAAGCAAAGGTAGCCGATTTAAAGTGGCCCCACCCTTCTTCGAGCTTAACGCTCATCATTTCTACAACGATGATGGCATCGTCTACGAGGAGGCCTAAAGCTAGGATTAAGGCACCTAAGCTAACCTTATGTAGATAGATGCCGCTTTCATACATCAAGATGAACGTCGTAGACACAACGACCGGAATGGTGAGGGCTACAACGATACCTGTTCGTAAGCCGAGAGATGCAAAGCTTACGAGCAATACGATGGCGATGGCTTCAAATAAGGATTGAGAGAAGTCCCCAATAGATTCCTTAACAATATGTGGCTGGTTAGATACTTGATCGAGTTCAAGTCCTGCAGGGATGGTTTTCTTCAATTCTGCTAGCTTTTTATCGATAGCTTCGCCGAATTCGATATTATTGCCCCCTGCATCCATGGAGATAGCGATGCCAATGGCTGGCTTACCTTTGTAATAGAACTGTGGATCGCTAGGGTCTTGGTAGGTCATGGTTACATCAGCCATGTCACCGAGACGCAAGGTTTGGTTATTGATGCGGATTGGCATATCTCGCACCGCTTGAGGACTATCGAACAGACCATTTACGCGGAGATATACATTGTTTGTATCTGTTGTAATCACACCAGCTGGAACCATCATACTTTGCTGTTTAAGCGCTGTTAACAGCTGTTGTGTACTGACTTTATAGGATGCTAGTTTATCCTTGTTTATGGTTACATTGAGGGTTTGTTGTTGCACCCCAATGAGGCTGATTTTCTTAACATTAGGAACAGATAAAAGCTGACGTTTTAGGTCTTCTGCTTGTTGTCGTTTTTCTTCATACGAATACTCATCACCACTGATGGCATAGATAATGCCATATACATCGTCGAACCTGTCGTTAATGGTCGGTCCTTGAACGCCTGCAGGCAATGATTTCCATTCGTCGTTAATCATATTCCGCGCTTCTTCCCAAGCGGGACGAATCTTATCGGATGGCAAATCCTCTCTTAAATTGATATAAATAACGGATTTGCTGCCATCTGTGAAAGATTTTGTATAATCTACACCAGGAAGGTCGCGTAGTTTTTCTTCGAGTTTATCCGTTACCTGATTCGACATTTCTTGTGGAGAAGCCCCCGGCCAAGCAACACCGACTACCATGGTGCGCATCGTAAAATCAGGATCTTCCATACGTCCCATATGGGTGAATGAGAAGATACCAAAGGTGAGGAGCACAGCCATGAAGTAGTAGATTATGGACTTGTGTTTAAGAGCCCATTCGGCTAAGTTAAATTGTTTCATTGACTAACCGCCGTCCCTTCTTGTAATTGTTGGGTACCTGCGGTGATGACAATGTCACCTTTAGCTAAACCAGATGTGACGATGACGGAGTTCTTACCGAACTCACCAGTCTTGATAGGCACGAGATGAGCCTTCTTATCGCGGATGATATAGACCGCATTATTGCCGTTAGAGTCTTTTACAAGAGCCGTCAATGGAATAGAAATATTGGTACTATCTGTGGTAGATAGATTAGCATTGACCGTCATACCTAGTTGTACCTCTTTAGGCGCATTTTGCAAGGTGATTTTTACGGTATACGTTCTCGCTACAGGGTCAGGAACTGGCGAAATTTCACGTACAACGCCTTGTACTGTTACATTTGGTAAGGCCCAGAAGGTAATAGTAGCAGGGCTTCCTACATGAATTTTACTCAACTCTTGTTCAGGAAGGGCAATGACTGCTTCTGGGTCGTGACCAGCCGCTAAGGTGCCAACGCTTTGACCGGCTGCTACGACTTGTCCTGCTTCAATATTGAAAGCTGTAATAATACCTGTATCAGGGGCCGTCAAATTAGTATAGCTATTTTGATTGCTACTTAAATTAAGGCTTGCTTGTGCTTGTTGTAATTGAGCAGATGTGGCATTCAATTGATTTTCAGCTTGGTCTAATTGCAATTTACTAATCGCTTGTTGTGCATAGAGCTCGCGGTATCGTTTAGCATTGGTTTCTGCCAATTCGTAGGCCGATTGAGCAGCTTTTACAGCACCTTCAGCATTTTGTACCTGAGCTGATGTATCTGAACCATTGACTTGAGCAATAACTTGGCCTGCTTGCACTACATCACCAACATTTACAAATTTGTTGATGACACGCCCTCCAATTTGAAAGGCTAAGTTTGTTTCTGTTTTATTATGAATGGTGCCTGCATAGCCAGCATCAGTAGTTCCAGACTCTTCACCTATAGTGATGGTGCGCACCTTGAGACTTGTATCTTCGGGTGGCTTTTCTGATCCACAACCACTTATAATGGCGGTCCCTATTAATAGGGCTCCTATGGTTGCTATGATTCGTTGATTCATAGAATCTCTCCTTTGACTACCGCATATAAGCCCTATGACATAGAACTACACATAGGTAGTAATCATAGGACTCTATATGTATATTAGAAAACGCTAATTTCTAATTATATATTTTATACAATTTAATAATACTATATTTATATTGAAAGTTCTAGCCTTTATGCAGAAAATTAAAGAATTATATACTTAATTTATATAATTGATGATAATTTTTAACGATAATTTTTAAAAGTAATCTATATTTTGCCAGTATATGTATTACTTATATTATGAATACAAAAATGTAGCAAAAAAAGTGAGTCCTCTATTGATTGAGCTGTATCCCAAAATATGTACAATTTTTGGATACAGTTCATAGTAAGAGAACTCACTTCTTTAGATTTTGTCTATATAATTTGAACTTTATTTTTCTTCTTCTTGTTCTACAATAGGTTCTTCATAGGTTACAAGGATTTTATCGATACGAGTATGATCCATATCGATGACTTCAAAGGTATAGCCGTTCCATTTTGCCTTGTCGAGTTCCTTTGGGATATGACCGAAGAGGACGTTTAAGAGACCGCCCATAGTTTTGTACAAATCGTCTTCTTCGCCTGGCAATTCTTGATCGATGTGAAAGAATTCTTTAAATTCATCTACGTTGAGAAGGCCATCTACAAGCCACGCTCCATCGCGTTCGATGATCTTGTTTTCTTCTTCCTTGATTTCTTCCTCACCGGAAGGCATAAGACCTACGATTTCCTCCATGATGTCATGCAAGGTGACAAGGCCAGTAAAACCACCATATTCGTCGAGGATAATTGCTTCGTGAACGCCTTCTGTACGTAGAACGTTCAATAATTTCATGAGTGAAATGGATTCAGGAACGAGAACAGGTTCTTTCAAACAAGCTTTGATGATATCATGAATGGAACTTTCACTAGGACGTTGCATAATTTGAACTAATACATCGGATACGGTAACGAGACCCTTTAATTCATCCAAGGAATCGGTACCTACAGGAATGCGGTAATGGTTGGCATTCTTGAGGACCTCCATAATTTCGTCTTCCGTGCCGTTAAGATCAATCCATTTGAGCTGTGTACGAGGCGTCATGATGTCACCTGCGTTCATATCTGCGAGATGGAAGATATTTTCTACGAGGATAGGTTCTTCTTCTTCGTAAGCACCCATGGCAACGCCTTCGGTAAGCATTTTATTAATTTCAGATTCTGTAACAGGGGCTTCTTCTTTTACAGTAACGCCTAGAATTTTTAAGAGGAATTCTGTGGAAATGCCGAGGAAGCTAACGATTGGTTTCAACGCCACAGATAGCCAGTAAATTGGTTTTGCTACTACAACGGCAATGCTTTCAGGGCTATTTAAGGCCAAGCGTTTAGGCACAAGTTCGCCGATAACGAGGGATAAATAGGTAATGATAGCAACGATAATGAAGGAGCTCACAGAGGCTGCGTATGGTTCGATGCTTGGAATATTTGATACTAAAATTTCTTCTAATGGACTAGAGAAGGTGGCACCAGAATACAAACCAGTTAAAATACCTACGAGGGTGATGCCGATTTGAATGGTAGAGAACATTTCATTTGGGTTCTCTGATAATTCAAAGGCTGTTTTCGCGCGTTCATTGCCTGATTCTGCTAACTCTTCAAGTTTACGTTTTTTCGCATTTACAATGGCTAACTCCGTCATGGAGAATAAACCATTTGCAATGATTAATACGATGATAATGATAAAATCTAAGGTCAGATCACTGTCCATGTAAGTAGATACTCCTTTTTAATGACATATAATTCTGCACATGAGAATAATAGAAATATTACTCCTAGTATACCATATCGACATTAATAAGTGTTTCATATAACAAAAGCACCCGATGTGGATGCTTTTGTTATATACTATAGGTGTTACTGGACTAGTAAATAGTACCCTAATAAGGGTATAGTATGTATAGAAATTAAGATTAATATCAGTATTAGGTCATATAATTTAGGCTTCATAATAGGATTATATAGATGGCAACAGAGCAAGAGTGGGAAAGTGTATTACAAATTAAAACCTCTGGTCGCGATGATAGTCGTTCCGATACGGAGCATCATCCGTACGAGCCGACGGATTATTGCGTGTTGGAGCGTTTAGCAAATAGTGGTCATATTCGCAAGAAAAATACGCTCATCGATTATGGTAGTGGCAAGGGCCGAGTGAGTATTTTCATGGCTTACCAAACGGGCTGCCATTCTATAGGCATCGAATACGATGAACGGCTCTATGAAAAGGCTTTAATTAATGGTGAAAGCCCGGCAACTCGTAATCGTGTAAGCTTTGTACTAGGTGATGCAGCGCTGTATGAATTGCCAGATCAGGCTGATCGATGCTTTTTCTTTAATCCCTTTGCACTCCATACGATTAAGCGGGTATTAGGAAATATTTTTGATTCGCTATATCATAATCCTCGGGAGATTAAGTTATTTTTCTACTATGTTAATGAAGAGGTGGAGAACTTTTTAAATAACCATGTGCGCTTGGAACAAGAGGAACCTATTGATTGTAGTGACCTCTTTGAAGGAAGCGATACAAAGGAACGAATTCTCGTCTATTCAGTTAACTTGTTTTAGTGCAGTAATTTAAGACTTTTATAATAAAATAATTTAAGACCTTTAAAGACATTTATGTAACAATTAGATATATTTTGATGTAATAGTTAAAAATCCGATGGATGCAATACATATTAGATTGATGCAATACATATTATATTGATGTAACAAATAAATATCAGACTTTAATATAGTAAGTTTATATATGAATATGATGTATATAAATTTGATTAAATAACCTCGATTTGAATAGTGTTTTAGTAGTATGAAATGCATACTATTAGGGACGTATTTAAATTGAGGTTTTATTCTATTTTTAAGGAACTTTTACACATATTATTAAGGAAAAAGCAGATAAATTCTGCTATAATAATATATTAGAGATTATAAAATCAATTCATTTTTATGATTCTATACATTGATTCGTATACGCTAATGTAGCGGGTAGGACTGAGTGTATTGAATATAGGAGGTGCATATGGAACTCATCGATACAATGTTGATTGAACGCATTCGTAAAGCGTTAATTAAACGATATGACCGAGATCAACAGATTCAACAAATGATTGAAGAAATTGGTGCAGAGGAAGGCCTTAATGAGACCGAATTATCTATCGTTTACCAAGCGTATTTAGAGGTAAAAGAACGGGTGTACTATACATCTTCTCTCGTTGATTTGTGGAATCAAATTGAAGATGTTCAAAAACGTATGGCCTTATTGCATTCTTACGAATCTTTAGAAGAAGATCTATTTGGCGATGTGCTAGGCGACGATAAGGAAGATATCGTCATTTCTAATACATCTGAACTTGGCAAGGGCGCTAGTTATAATGATGATGCATATGCTATGGAACAGGTACAATTATCTGATGTTCCTGTGCATCATGATTCTACGGTGGGCATGAATCATATTAAATTGAATGAATTAAAATCTATAGGTGGTCTCTTTACTGGTTTTGGTGAAAGCTCCGGTAAGGAAATGGCGGATTTTGAAGATACTGCGATTGAGCACCTTGATGTAAAACCATTAGAAGGCGTTGAAAGCTTAGCAATTCATCATTTAGATGAGGATGAAGCGTTAGATGTAGATGGTCTTGATGAACTTTCAAAAGATAAGAAATCAGAGGAAGCTAACGTGGACGATGAGGATATGTCGTCTATCGATCCATACACGGCGGTGAATGCTTTGTTATTTGGTAAAGCTGGTTTAGAGTCCGATAAAATAAATAAGAAGATGGAGAAGCTTCTTAAAAAGAAATTGAAACGCGTTGACGATGAATGGGCGCGTATCAACGGTTCTGAAGATAAGAAATCTAAGGACGATAAAAAATCCAAGGAAGATAAAACATCTAAAGAGGATAAGAAATCCAAAGAAGACAAAAAGTCTAAAGGCGAGAAAAAATCTAAGAAAGATAAAAAGTCTAAAGAAGATAAAAAAGAGAAAAAACATAAGAAGTCTAAGGAACAAAAACGTTCTAAAGACGAAGAAAAGTTAAAGAAAAAGAAAGACAAAGCTGAAAAGAAGCTTAAAGTCTTAAATGATAAGTTAAAAACAGTCTTCTTAGCTGATACTTTCAAGAAAAAAGATAAGAAGAAAGACAAGAAAAAGGATAAAAAATCCAAAAAGGATGAATCCGCAAAAAAGCAGAATCGATAGTTTCCGTATGGAATAGTAAGGCCTCTGAAAAGATGGTCAAGGAGAGTGCTAGTGCAAAGAAATCAGCAGGTGCTGAGACTATCGACCGTGGATGCGGTAAATGCAAACGATGTAAAGGTCCTAAATGTAAGAAATATCCGAAATAATTGATAGTTATGTAGTTTTGTTATATTTGTAACAATATAGTTGGATTAGTGAATTAACAATTTGGTTATAAGATTCAACAGTTAGGGGTTAATGATGAACCGATGGCAGCGATTATTTGAAGGCATACGAACAGAGATTAAGGTATTTATCTTTTTCTCTGCTTTGTTGACTGCATTTAGAATCGTGTTTCTTGCAGTATTTCAATCACAACTAGCTTCTGTGACGATGGAGAATATCCTCACGTCCTTATGGCTAGGCTTTAGATTGAGTCTCAAGACCGTCGGTTCTTTGTGTTTATTGGGCTTTTTAGGGGGCACTTTGGTGCATACCTTTGTACCTAAATGGCCGTCCTTACGGATCAAACAGGTTGTCTACTCTATTGCAACGGTGTTGTTAACTTTCTTATTCCTGGGACGTATTCCATTCTATAAAATCTTCAATTCTTCCTATAATGCGATGCTCATCAATGGTAAAAACGATGATATCGGTGCCATTATCAATACAGCCATCAATGAATATAATGCATTGATGTACATCGTTGGAGCTGTTGTATTGAGTGCAGCTCTTTGTTGGTTCCTAGTTCGTTTTTTAGCGTGGAACACGAAGAAATATAGTGACTACGCTGTTGACCTAAGGAATGGTGATGATGCAGATACTCTAAGAAATAGTGATTCTGCAGATCATCAACGACTTTGTACTACTTGGTATCCTAAATCGAAGAAAACGCAATGGATGACGGGCATTGGATTAACTGTCGCTATCGGTGTACTCGGCCTATTCTTTAGATTCGGCGGCGCTTTCAGCTATACAAATTCCATCAACTGGGAAAGTGCGGCCCGACTTAGTTCCAATTTGTTGAACGAAAATATTCTAGACGACGTACAGGCTCTTTATCGTGTTAAAAGCATTGTAAAACGGACGGCTGAGCTTGAGGTTATTAACTTAACGCCTCAAGAGTTAAATGAAAAAATCACTGCCGTTGGTGGTAAGTTTAACGGTACAAATTTTGACGGTTCTTTCACGAGAACCATTACGACACAACGATTAGCGGATCAACCGCAGTCTATAAACCTCGTTCTTGGAGAATCCTATGGCTTGTGGCCGTTCCTCGCTGAATATAACGAGCCTGGGGCGTACCTCGTTGAGCAAGGTTGTAAATATGCTGCTAGCCCTCAAGCGATGAGCACGCAGCTAGCCCTTGCGCAAGGCACAGGCACGATGCCAGCCATCAATGGTTTGTTGACAGGGATGCCTGATACAGGGCTATATCCTAACTATGAAGGTGAAAGTTTCAAAGAGCCTTATGGTTTAGGCATTGGTCCTGTTATGAAAAAGCTAGGCTACAAGACTGTATTCTGGTATGGTGGTTTTAGCACATGGCAAAATGTTAAAAACTTTGTTTTATCTCAAGGTTTCGATGAATTCCACGATGCCTCCGAAATGCCAAGCGAAGACGGCAACGCTTGGGGCGTAGGCGATAAAGACTTGTTTAAAGCTATTTCTGCCTACATGGATCAGCATAGAGGGGAAAAAATCCTCAATGTGATTATGACCACCTCTAATCATCCGCCGTATAGCATCAATGTGGCTAAGGAAGGCTACGATGTGAATAAGGTAAAAGGTCATTTGCCAGATTCTATCGAAGAAAACGATAAGCAATTGAACGAAATGGGCCATATTTGGTACGCAGACCATGTAATGGGTGATTTTATCGTTCGCGAAGAAACAGCAGATCCGTCTGCCCTCTTCGTCATTACCGGTGACCATAGCGAACGCTTTAACTTTGCTCGTGAAGTAGGTCCTAATGTGGCATCTACTATTCCGATTATTTTTTACGGCCACGGCATTCATAAAGATTGGCTTGCGCCTAATGCGTTCGGCATGAGCATTCAAATTATTCCAACCTTAGCGGAATTGGTAGGCCGACCTGGTCAAACCTATGAAGCAATGGTACCAAGCTTGTTTACACAAGAGGAATTTGTATTTAATCATAGACTATATCTCGATAAAAGTGGCAAAGTGTTAGAACAAAGTGCGAGCATGCCTCAATCCTATGGGGATATGATTAAAAACATGCGTGAACTTGCGGCATGGCGCATTAAACATGGGGATGTCATCAAATAAAGAAATATATATTTTTATCCATTAAATTTAATTGATTTGTAAGTTAAAGGATTATCTATGAGTACTGTGACGGCTATTATCTTAGCGCGCAATGAAGAACAACATATTGTAGATTGTATTAAGAGTATTCAATTTGCTGATGAAATTTTAGTCATCGATGATGGCAGTACAGATCAGACAGTATCACTTGCTACGGGATTAGGTGCAAAGGTTATACCACATCCCTTAAATGGAGATTGGTCACAACAACGACGGTTTGGTATTTCACAAGCCCAGAGTGAATGGATTTTATTTGTTGACTCTGATGAGCGTGTATCACCAGAGTTAGCAAAGTCTATTCAACGAGTTATTCAGGGTGAATGGAAGGCTTATTGGCTACGTAGATATAATTTGTTCCATCATAATCAGGCAACCCATGGTGTGGTGAGACCTGATAAGGTGTTACGATTGATGCCTCGAGAGGGAGCAACTGTGGAAGGGGCTGTTCACGAAGCTTTTATCAGTCCGTATCCACAAGATACATTAGAGGGAAAATTGTATCATTATACGTATGATAATTGGCATCAATTTTTTGAGAAGTTCAATAAGTATACGTCGGCAGCAGCCAATAAATACAAGGCACAAGGGAAGTCTTGTAGCTTTTTAGGGGATATTTTGTTGCGTCCAACATGGGCATTTTTTAAGATATATATTTTGCAAGGTGGCATATTAGATGGGAAAATAGGATTTCTATTATCGATCTATCATATGATGTACACTATGACGAAATATGTAAAATTATATTATTTAAATAAATCTAATGGACAATTATAGTTAGTAAATTAGTATATCTCAATAGATTATTATGGGGGGAGTATTGTTCTTGAATTAGATATGGTAAGTACGAATGAGTGAACAATTTTTTCTATCCCTACAACAAAATATAAAATTAATGATTTGGGCACCCATATTGAGTAGTATCTTTCGAATCATTTTTATGATTATTTATAATCCGTATCCAACATGGAAAGGTCGTTGGAATTCAGCTCTAGGTTCATTGCGTTACGGCTTTTGGTGGGGCATGGATTTTGATGCCTATGTATTCTTACTACCTTTAGTCTTGGTGACAGTCCCTGCACTATGGTTTGAAGGGTACCATCAAATAGAGGATTCTATACGATTAGTAGGTTTAACAATTTATTCCTGTGTACTGTACGCAGCCTTTGCAGGAAAAATGATCTTTTACAAGCATTTCCATGATACGTACAACTATATGGTTCATTATGGAAATCATGCAGAGAAACGGAATTTGATTGATGTATTCTTTAATCAAGACCGAGGAATTCTTGTCATTCTAGGATTGATTCCTATTGCAGTTATATCCTGGTTCATGGGAGGTTTCTTCTTATCCTTGCCATCTATACCATATCCAAATATTGAAGGAACCTGGCCTACTGTAGCTTGGAATATAGGACTTGTGGCGGCATCTGTTCTAGGCTTCTATTGGTTCCGCTACGGTGGTACCTTATCTCATGATGATAAACCAGAATGGGATACGATTCCTACAGTGGTAAAAGAGGATATATTCTTTGCTCGTGCTACAGTGCCAGATTTATGTGCCTTAGAAACGGTGTTTAAACATCCGCTACGTGATGAATATACCGCATCTTCTGAGGATATTAATGATGCGATTCGACGCATTATTCCTAGTAAATATAAAGATATATGGCAGCAGCTAGATAATCCGTTATATGCTTTCAAAAAAATTGCTAAGGGCCCTAAGATTAAGAAACCCCAGCATATATTCTTTATTGTTGGTGAAAGTATCCCACAATGGTCTCTTGATGAACCTTATAAGGATCTCAATATATGTCCTGGTTTATGGGATTTTAAGGATAATCCTCATACGGCGCAAGTACCTAATTTCTTGCCTGCTGGTAATGTATCTCGTCCATCTATTGTGAGTCTATTATCTGGAGTATATGATGCGGGCATGGAAATCAACGAACGAGAAGCCTTTTGGCATGAACCATTACCGACTGCCTTGGCAGCTCAAATGAAGCGATTAGGCTATGATACGATTTATTGGTATGGCGGGAATGCATCGTATGGCAACTTTAATCACTTTGGTAAGGCCCAAGGTTTTGATCGCGTGGAAAGCGCTTCTGTTTTCTGTGGTCCTGATGCACCTAAAACTTGGGTGGGTGTATACGATCACGTATTTTTAGAGAATATAACGGAACAAATTAAAGGATTAGATCATCCGACATTCCATTTTATTTATACTACATCCAATCATGGGCCTTATAAAATGGAGGATTCCTTATTAGATTATGATCCTGAAAAGGTCATGCCGAATCTTGGGGATGATGTAAAGGCCAACAAGAAACGCAATAAAGAATTAGCTACATATCGCTATAGTGATAAGGCAATTTTTAATTTTGTAAATTCTATGAAAGAGGTCTTTCCAGACAGTTTGTTTGTTGTTACTGGTGATCATTCTAATCTATTTGGCTCATTGAATAATACTTCTTTAATTCAACGGGACTATACCTTGCGCGATACATTCTGTACCGTAGGATTGTTACAACATCCTGCTTTTACCAAGGATAGTATTACGGCGCCCATTGGCACGCATATGAGCCTCATGCCTACCATTATTGAAGCCATTGCACCAAAGGGTTTTGAATATTATTCCATTGTGCCGTCCTTGTTTGAAGAGCAACCAGAAACTTTAGTTACGCCGTACCAATGGATTACGCCGCATATGATGGGCGATGTTCGTATGGATTATGGTGAAAGCAATGTGCCGTCCTATAAACCAATTAAGCCAATTCGCCCTATTGATAATCATGTAGATGATGCTCGTGATTGGACATTGTTGACCATGTGGCTCATTAATCATGAGGACAGTATGAATAAGTCGTAGTATAATTAGACGATGATATCTATTGATGTATATGTAAACATTATTTCGAATACATCAATGGATGCCACTATATGTGTATTGATCTGTATATGATAGGAGGAACCTATGTCTATAATCAATATTGTAGGCGCCAAAATTTGGGGCGGCGGTGAACAATATGTATATGATATTTGTAAACAATTACAACAACGACATAGGGCTGCTTATATCTTAGTGGACCAATCAAATGAAGAGATGCAATCTCGCTATGCTCAAGTCGGCCATGTGATGACTGCCAATCTCTATACCTTGAAGGGTTTTCTATCTGTTAATGCAGTAGCCAAACAGATGAAAGCACAAGGTATTAATACAATTGTATGCCACTCTGGTAAATATATCTTATTCTGTATTGCTCTTAAGCAGTTAACGGGTGCTAAATTGATGTTTATTAAACATAATCTTGTACCTGGTAAAACAGATATGTATCATAAATGGATCAATTCACAAGTAGATGCCTTTGTATGTGTATCTAAACTCGTTTATGATGACCTTATGACACCTATTATTAAGAATACTAGTAAATATTATATTGTTTATAATGGTATCGATCCGAATAGATTTCTTTCATTTGCAGATAATGTGCCAATAAAATCTAAAGTTACTACATTTGGATATAGTGCGCGTATTACAGAACGTAAGGGTTTATATCTGATTTTAAGTGCTCTTGAACAGATTCATCAAAAAAATCCAGATATTCGGTTGATTATATCGGGGGCTGGTACAGAGGATCAAATCAAAAAACTTAAAGACTATATAGATGCGCATCACATGCATTCTTATGTTGAATTTATAGGTTTTACACCTGATATTGAAGGTTTATATAGATCAATTGATTGCTTGTTATTGCCAACTGTAACGCGTGAAGCCTTTGGTCTTGTTATTTGTGAGGCTATGTATTGCGGTGTACCAGTCATTACGAGTGGATCTGGGGCTCAGAGAGAAATTATAGAAGATGGTATATCTGGATTTATTGTTGATCCTTTGAATGAACATACATTACAACAAGCAGTGGAGCATGTGATGAGTGATGCGGTAGATTTATCAAGTATTATCACAAATGCACGACGTGTTGTTGAGGAACGATTCATCATTAATCGTGTAGCTGATGAATTAGTTGCGATTATAGATAATTTACACTCCACTAATCATTAATGATAAAGTTTGTTAGTTGTATTAGTGGATAGGAGTATGAGATGGGATATTTACAAATACAATGGCAGCGAGGTCGTAAGATTTACGGCAAGCGTAGTTGGAGGGAAACACGTCGTACCTTCTTACATACAATGCGCTCCATACGAAATAAACGAGAAATAGAGGCGCTAGAGAACTACTTTGCAGGTTACACGCCTGATTTAACACTATTAGACCGACAAGTTGGTTTATTTGAGTTGATGACAAGATTTTTCTTGTTTAAAAGCTCTACACCTCAGGAACGATTAGAGGCTATTGTTAATCATTTTGATTATTTGAAAGATATATTTACAGATGAAGCAATTCGTGAAATGTACTCTGTAGATACAGATAATATTTATGATGATGTAAGTCGTATGAATCGTGGTTTTATTGTATGGGAATCAGAAGACCTTGATATGGTGGCCCGTTTATATTATGGACCTGGTCAGCGTAAAGAAGGTTTTTTGACCTTGTTACTCACCTTGGGTAAGCAGGGCGTATACCATGCTAATTTTCGCTTTGGCAAAGGCTTTAATGGGGAACCTGCTATGTGGATTGGTACAATTCAAGGTTATAAAGATGGTCTTGATAATGCTAAAACAGTTACGAAAAAGATGTTTGGCTATCGTCCAAAAAACTTTATTATGTTCCTATTACGTCATATTGCAGCCATTTGTAAAGTAGAATCTATTTACGCTGTATCTGATGAAGGCTTTTACGCGAATACTCATTTAGTTCGCGGTCATCGTGCAAAGGTAGCTGAGCTAGATTCATTGTGGGAGGAATCTGGCGGTGTACTATGTAGTGATGAACGTTTTTTCAAAATTCCTTTAGAGGAATATCGTAAGCCTATTGAGGAGATTAAATCACAAAAACGTAGCCAATATCGTAAACGCTATGAATTACTCGATCAATATGAACAAGAAATTCAAGAACATATGAAATATTTAATAAAATAAGTATACGTTTATACGTTTATACGTTATACGTAAGTCGTAACTATACTTAATTATTAGATAATAACAATAAGGGGATAAGGGTGTTGGTATGAAATCTTGGATACTTAAGAATTATGAAATGATACTTACTGTACTCATTTCAATTATGATATGTACGACGCGGTCATCCATGGCTTTTGGTAATTTGATTTATGGACTTATAGTACTCATTACACTTTTAACATGGTGGTATAAAAGAGATGAAGTTTCTATACCAAATTCAATACGCCAATATGGATGGGCATACTTGGGTATGCTGTTATGTATATTACCGTCTGCATTTATTAGTGATGATATACGAGTGACGACTAAGTACTTCTTTAATATTTGGATTTGGAAGGTTTTAATTATCGTACCAATCTTGCTATTTATCAAGAGTTCTCGCAAATTATATACTATTTTATCAATATTTTTTGTGTATATAGGCATCGATGCTCTATCTGCCTTTGTACAATATTTACTGGGGTATAATGTAGGAACAGAGGGTCGTGCAGGTGGTGTCATTAATGGCTCTATGATGGGGCTAGCTATGTTGTTAACGCTCGCTTTTCCATTAGCTTTAATTACTGTTTATGATAAAACATTTCCTTCTTATGTAAAAAAATCAGCTGTATTCTCTTTATTTAGTATAGTGTTGGGAATGTTAGGCAATCAAAGCCGTGGTTCTTGGCTATTTAATGGTATTAATGGTGTACTTATTACATTGCGCTACTCCTTTGTTAACATTCGTTATTTATTGGTACTTCTTGTGGCTGCTATAGGAATCAGTTTTGTATTTACTAGTAATCAAGCTTATATGGCTCGTTTTAAAAGTACATTTAATATAACTACTGATGGTTCAAATTTAGGTCGCATCTATGTATGGGAATCGGATAGACGAATGATTAAAGATCATCCTGTAATTGGTGTTGGTCCAGGTTTGTGGCAAAAAATATATCGAGAACAGTATAAATCAGAAAAAGAAACCCAAGACTTAGGTCATTCTCATAATAATATGTTACAAATAGCCTCTGAATCTGGCATACTAGGTCTAATTGGGTTTTTAGGATTCTCAATTTTCACAATCTATAAATCAGTAAAAAGCTATATTATGTCTACAAATCCTTATGATTTATTAATCATTGTAGGTTTTATTAGTTATTTGTTTTTATTTGGATCTATTGATTATACTTGGGGTAATTCATCTGGTATTCGCATTTTTTGGGTTGTTATAGGGATTATGCTTCAATTGCGAGATAATTGAGAAGCGTATAGCTGTATTGGAAGGTATTTAACTACCATTTAATAGACAATTAAGTAGGATTTAAATAGACTTAAAGAATAAATAACTACATAAAAGATAGGTGAAATCTATGTTTTTTATAGTTTTACATATTTAAATATGATACAATATATGTAAATATTGGTACATTGTATTCGTATGATAGAGAGGTTGTTTTCTTAATATTTTGAGATTGAGAAAACAACCTTTTCTTATAATTTGGGGTATTAGTATGAATAGTTCTATCTGTAATAACAATAATAAAAAGTTATTTATTAGTAAGCTCATAGTGCTTATAGCAGATTATATTGCTATTGTTTTGGGGACATTAGCAGCCTATTATTTGCGTTTAAACTTATCAATTTTACCGGTAAGTTCAAATTTTAAGGTAGAAGAAATTTACGTATATGGTATTGTGCCTATCGTTTTTTTAACTATATTATTGCTTAATAATGCTTATTCTGTGGTAACACCTTATTGGGATACGATGAAAAATTTATTTCGCAGCATTACCATAGGGGTTGTCGTATCGATTGTCCTTATGTACACGGGTCATGTAATTAATGATGTGTCTCGTCTATTTGTTGCCTTTGCTTATATATGTATGCTCGTATTTATCTTTAGCGAGCGTTTTATTGTAGGAAAAATACTTTCAAAAGCAGGATATTTAACAATTCCAATTCTTCTCGTTGGGGCGGGGAAGACTGCAGAACTTGTAAAGAGGTCTTTAGATCGCATGCCGATTACTACCTATAAAATTATTGGTTATGTAGATGATAATCCTAAATCATCATCCATCGCTAAAGAATACTCATGCCTTGGGGCTTTTAAAGATGTAGAAAGCGTTATTAAAGATACAGGAGTCCAAACAGTACTGATTTGTGCTCCCGGACTTGAGTCTAAAAAATTAGTATCCTTGATTAATCGATTACAAGTATTAGTAAAACGTGTGGCCTTTGTTCCTGAATTATTCGGTTTACCAGCCAGTAATATTACAGCACGTGGCATGATGGAAGAACAAGCCGTCGTATTGCGTGTGCAAAATAACCTAGCACGCAAGTCTAATCGTGTTTTTAAACGTATTTTTGATATCGTAGCTACTGTATGTGGTAGCATTTTGATTTTACCAATTCTCGCTATTATTGCTATATTGATTTACTTAGATTCTCCAGGACCTATCGTATTTGGTCATAAACGTGTTGGACAGGGTGGGAAATCATTTTCTTGTTACAAATTCCGATCTATGGTACCAAATGCGCAAGAGGCTTTGGAGCAATATTTAAAGGATAATCCTGCTGCTCGTGAAGAATGGGAACGAGATTTTAAATTAAAGGATGATCCTCGCGTTACAAGAATCGGTAAATTTCTTCGAAAGACAAGTCTTGATGAATTGCCACAGTTGTGGAATGTTCTCGTTGGGGATATGAGCCTCGTTGGGCCAAGACCTATTGTTCGAGATGAAATTGTAAAATACGGCGATTATATTAATGACTTTTACCTTGTACCACCAGGGATTACTGGTGTTTGGCAGGTAAGTGGTCGTAGTGATACCACCTATGAAGAACGAGTTCTCATGGATTCTTGGTATGTGCATAATTGGTCTGTGTGGATTGATATTGTATATCTGTTGAAAACTGTATTGGCTGTTGCTAAATCGAAAGGGGCCTATTAATGAAATACGATTATTTAGTAGTTGGGGCAGGCCCATTTGGTGCTGTATTTGCTCATGAGGCGCACAAGCGTGGTAAATCTGTACTCGTCATCGACCGTCGCAATCACATAGCAGGTAATCTATATTGTGAAAGCAAAGATGATATCAATATTCACGTCTATGGAGCTCATATTTTCCATACATCCTTGAAACATGTGTGGGATTATGTCAGTCAATTTGCTGAGTTTAATCACTATGTAAATAGTCCTGTAGCAAAATATAAAGGCGAGATGTACAATTTGCCGTTCAATATGAATACATTCTCTAAAATGTGGAATATTCGAACTCCAAAAGAGGCACAAGATATCATTACTAAACAACGAGCTGCTATATTAGGGGAGCCAAAGAACTTAGAAGAGCAAGCTATTAGTCTTGTAGGTATGGATATTTACGAAAAGCTCATCAAAGGGTATACGGAAAAACAATGGGGCCGTAAATGTACAGAGTTACCAGCTTTCATTATTAAACGATTACCTGTGCGTTATACATATGATAATAACTATTTTAATGATCGCTTCCAAGGTATTCCTATGGGTGGTTATACCAAGATGATTGAACGCATGTTAGAGGGAATTGAAGTCCGCTTAGGTGTAGATTTCCTCAAACATCGGAACGAATACGAATCTTTGGCAGATAAGATTATCTACACAGGCCCTATAGATGAATACTTTGGTTATTCTGAAGGGGTATTAGAATATCGTGGTCTTCACTTTGAAACAGAGCGTCTCGAAGAGGAAAATCATCAAGGCGTTGCGGTGGTGAACTATACGGAAGGAGAGATTCCGTATACTCGTATCATTGAACATAAGCATTTTGAGTTTGGTACACAGCCTGTTACGTATGTAACAAAAGAATATCCAAAGGACTGGAAAATCGGTGAGGAAGCGTATTATCCAGTCAATGACGTAAAGAATTTAGATTTATATTCTAAATATGTTAAAAAGGCTGAAGCGATTTCTAATGTAATCTTTGGTGGTCGTTTAGGGGAATATAAATATTACGATATGGATAAGGTCATTGCTAGTGCTTTAGCACTATGTAATAAGGAGTTTCAGGAATGAGAATTGAGTGGCTAGATTCGCTAAAGGGTTTTGCTATATTTTTAGTTGTTGTTGGTCATGTTATTCTTGGTTATATTCGTGCAGAAACTTTTACAGAATATCAATGGAGCTTACAGTTTGTATATGATGTTATTTATAGTTTCCACATGCCGTTGTTTTTTTTGATTAGTGGTTTTTTATATAAGCTTACATGGGCACGAAAAAATACAGGTCTACTAAAAAAAATTTCTAATAAGTTTTTAAACATGGTACCTATGTATTTATTATTCTCGGTTGTATTTTGGTTATCTAAATATTATGCAACATTGTATGGGAATATCCAAATGAGTGATCATTTTAATCTAGTTGATTTAATGCACATTTATATAGCTCCTCTTTCTTATTTATGGTTCTTGTATGTATTGATTTGGCTTTTTGTAGCTATTCCTATATTTGAATCTATAATAAAGCCTACAATAGTCTTTATTATATTTCTATGTTTGTATTTTTTTATGCCACCTGTTCATGGATTATTGAAGATTATTAATCTAATTATTTATGGAGGGGTGTATTTTACATTAGGATCAGTATTATGTATGTATCAGAATCAACTCAGGACAATTATTTGTAATAAGTTGAATGGTATTGGTTTTATTAGTATTGTTCTGGCAGTCATTACATTTCCTTATATTGAAGTGCATAATATTTTAAAGTTTATATGTGCTATATCAGGTTCTGTTTTTTTATCTATTCTATTTTTTAAGTTTAAGAATATAAAGTGGGTTACTATTTGGAATATTTGTGGTCGTTACTCTTTGGGAATCTATATTTTACATTTATATTTTTCTGGGCCATTGAGAACTATATTTAAGCACCTGTCTATTGATAATATTATGGTGTGTTTAATTTTATCTTGTATGATTAGTACAATAGTGCCTATATTTATTGTTAAGTTTTTTGATAGATATAAAATAACTTCTTGGGTTTTTGGTAATTCCAAGTTAATCAAATTGAAATGATAAGATGAGAGTAGTAGGATGAGAGTATATGTCTAGTAATAAATATATTGATAGTTTAATAGGATTAAGTTTTATATTTGTAATATTTCCTGTAATCCCCATGTCTTTACGAATAGGTTTTTTAGGTGGTGAGTTTTCAGCAAAAGCATCATTTTATACACTATTTATTTGTTTAGTATATAGTGTATGGCTAAAAAGACATAGTCTACGTCAATATCATTTATATTGGAAAGAATTATTATATATAGCTCTTTTAGGTTTCAGTATTGCTGTATCTTTAGTTCATGGTTTGATTAATTTCCCTTATTATGATTTAGTTCCTGGCACTAATTATATGAATCATAAATTGGAAGCTATAATTCAATTCATATTTAATGAAACTGTGAGTGAATATACATTATCGGTCATTCATTTTTGCTTTAGAGTTTTAAAGAACTCTTTGACTCAACTTATTTTTACATTTGGATTTTCTTATTTGATTTTCTATTGGTATAAAAATCGCTCGGAAACAATTTTGAAAATAGTAAGTAAGGGTTCATTGATTTCTGCTAGTCTAGTTGTTGTTTTTGGTGTTGTTGAACTATTTTATTTTGATAAACAGCAATGGGCACTTTCATTATTAACATACATAAGACCTATTGTTCATGCTATTGAGATTAATAATACATGGTGGCCACCATTATTTTGGCCAGAATTACAATTTAGGTCTCTATTTCCCGAACCATCCTTTTTGGGGATTTATGCAGTTATCACAATTCCTTTTATATGGAGTATTATTTTTACATCTAAGAATAAAAAGTTGGTAGGATTATCTTTCATTATTCTATTGCTTTTAGAGATGATTACCTTATTAGCTAATAGTAGAACGGCAACTGTTTTTTTTATCATAGATCACATATTGCTAGTATTTGCGCTTTGTATTCAATTTAGAAACAAAAAATTTATAATACATACAGTTCTTGTAACTTTAATAGGTCTTTTAGCTTTTGTAGGAAATATAGTATATACATCTAATGTTCTTTATGTACAAGATGCTTCTACTAAAAGTACAACTAGTACAACAATTAAAAATATTTCAACTCAGCAGGTTGCAAATGAAATTACATCTTATGGAGAAAATAATATTACGTCTTTATCTAAAAAAGGTGGTCGTAGTAATAACCAAAGATATGGTGTTATGAAGGCTGATTTGAATATATTTAAAGAAAATCCGTTATTAGGAATTGGACAAGGGTTACGTACCCCATATGTTTTGAATCATTTAGATGAAGATACATTAAATGGTGCGGAAGTAAAAATGTGGATTGAAAATATTAAAAATAAGGGCCTTATTAATATTTCTATTCCCATGTTAGGAGAATATACCTCTCGTTTATCGGAAACAGGGATCATAAGTTTTGTATTGTTTATGGGACCTATTGTATTCCTATTAGTTAGATTGCTTATTTATGTATTTAAAAATCCAAAAGATATATGGATCATATTTTTTACAATTGCTTATATAGAGTCTTTGTTGACAGGGATAGGAACGACTTTAAATGAACTGTATTATTTTTGGATATTATTAGGGTTTGGTTATGCATTAGTATGTACGAGAAATTCATATCGTAATAAGGTGGATGAAATTAGTGAATATTAAGATTTTAGTAGCAACACATAAACAATATTGGATGCCTGAAGATTCTGTTTATATGCCGATTCATGTAGGACGAGAAGGTAAGGCTGATATTGGTTATACGGGGGATCATACAGGAGATAATATATCTTCAAAGAATGCTAATTACTGTGAATTGACGGGTCTCTATTGGGCGTGGAAAAATCTTGATGCGGATTATATTGGTCTCGTTCATTACAGACGTTACTTTACACGTAAAGAGGTACGCTCTGTGGAGGACAAAAAGAATCAAATTTTAACGGGAGCAGAATGGGAGAATCTGCTTTCACAATATCCTGTAGTAGTAGCAGATAAGCGTAAATATTATATTGAGTCCAATCGTTCTCACTATAATAATGCCCACCATAGCTCAGGACTAGATGCGGCAGAGCAAATCATCGCTGAAAAATATCCCGAATATAGCGCTGCTTTCACAAAGGTATGCAATCGCACTTGGGCTCATATGTTTAACATGTTCGTGATGCGTAGAGATTTATTTGATCAATACTGTGAATGGATGTTTTCCATCTTAGAAGAAATCGAAAAACGTGTTGATATTTCTGATTATGATACATATGAAGCACGTATCTATGGCTTTGTTAGCGAAATCTTGCTTGATGTATGGATTGAAGCTAATAATATTAACTATAAAGAACAAAATGTATCTTTCATGGAACCTCAAAATTGGATTAAAAAAGGTGGATTATTTTTAAAACGTAAATTATTTGGGAGATAATATACTGACTATGATAAAGGTAATAGAACTTCCTATAGATAAAGATATGGGAGGTTTAACATCTTATGTTCTTCAATTATATAGAATGATTGATAAAAAAGAATTTGAATTAACACTACTGAGTTATGATGATTCTCAAAATTTTGATGTAAATTATAATGTAGAGACGGTTAGTAGACCATATCATATTATTCAGTTTTATAAAAAAATGAAGTGTCTGCTTTCTGAAGAAAAAAATATCATTCATTTTCATCAATCTTATGTCAATATTATTCCTATTTTGATTGCTAAATTAGCTGGATTTAAAACTATTATTTTACATGCGCATAGCTCTAGTATAGATGATAATCGAAAAATCGTACGCTTTCTAAAGACAGGGTTACATAAGGTTGGAAGATTTTTATTACCTTATTTGGTTGATACTTATATAGGTTGCTCTACTAAGGCCTCAGAATGGATGTTTCCTAGAAAGTGTATAGATAGTGATTCATATTATTTATTACATAATGCGATTGATTTAGATTTATATGATAGAAATATGAATCTAGGGTTGGAGGTTAGACAAAAATTCAACATTCCTAAGGATGCATTGGTAGTAGGACATATTGGTCGTTTTACGCCTGTTAAAAATCATCTTTTTATTATCGATATATTTAAAGAGGTATTAAAACAAAATCCTAATAGTTATTTATTTCTCTTGGGGGATGGTGTAGAACGTCATAAGATTGAAAGTCTTGTAAAATCAGCAGCTATATCTGACAAGGTTATTTTTATGGGGTATGTAAATAACACTGTGGATATTATGCAAGCTATAGATATTATGATATTACCTTCTTTATTTGAAGGGCTACCCCTAATTGCTATTGAGTCTCAAGCATTAGGTATACCAATATTAGTATCTGATACGATTACACAAGAGGTTGTGTTAACTGATTTATGTAGGACTCTACCAATTGATAATCCTAAACCATGGGCTTATGAGATTATATCTAAATTTGGTAAGAATAAATATATTGATTATAGAGCTAGAATTAAAGAGTTAGGTTATGACTCCAGTGTTGCTATAAAGAAGATTGAAAATATATACAAGGGAAAACAATGAGTCTTAAAGGTTATATAAAAGAGAATCTACCATGGATTCGATCTATCTATAGAAAAAGATTGGCTCCAATTAATTTAATCCATAATATTTATGATAAGCCAGTAGTTGTTTTACTTTATCATAGAGTTAATCATTTGAATCGTGATTTATTTAATATTAATGTAACTCCTGATAATTTTGAAAGACATATTCGAATCTTAAAAAATCACTACAATGTAATAACTTTTAATGATTTAAAACGCAATGATATAAAGGAACCATCTGTTATTATTACCTTTGATGATGGATATTATGATAATTACAAATATGCCTTTCCAATTTTAAAAAAGTATCAAGTCCCAGCGACGATTTTTATAACATCTGGCGGTGTAGATACGGGTAAAGAGTTTTGGTGGGATCGATTAGAAACCGTCTTATTTGAAAATAAAAATCTACGAGAATCAATTGAGTTAGATATATTAAATCAAAGACATATATTTGATGTATCTGATGATAAAAAGCGATTACATAGTTTTTATACATTACACCATATGCTTTTTTCTCTACATCCTAATGAAAGAGATATGATGTTAGACAGATGGTATGAGTCTTATGGATTAAAGGTTAATCCTAATAATAGGACTATGACTTCATCGGAGTTAATAGAGTTATATCAAAGTCAGTTGATCACATTAGGAGCGCATACTATTCATCATCCAGCGTTGAAACAAATTAGTAGAGAAGAACAAATACATGAAATACAATCTTCTAAGCTTTTTTTAGAGAACTTGTTACATACGGATATAGATATTTTTGCGTATCCTTTTGGTCATAAAGAAAGTTTTGATCAAGTGACAGAACAAATTGTTCGAGATCTAGGATTCACATATTCAGTTAGTACTAAAAGAGCACAGCTTCATTCTAATACTAATCCATTTTCTATACCTAGATTTGGCATTGAAGACTGGTCAGAAGATGAATTTATACGACAAATGAAGTTAGTATGGTTTGAAAATTAGGGGATTTTTATAATGTTGACTATATCTGAAATTCAAGATCATTTATATATAATGCTTAAAGAGTTTGATTCCTTTTGTAAAGAGAATGATATTAAATATTCGCTATCAGGAGGATCATTATTGGGGGCCATTAGGCATAAAGGTTTTATTCCTTGGGATGATGATATAGACATTTGTTTAAGTCGACCAGATTATGAAAAATTAATTACTATATTTCCAAAGGTTTTTCATAGCAATTACCTGCTTAGATCTATTGAGCGTAATAACTCAAAATATCCTTTTGCGCGATTAGAAAAGCTTGATATCAAGATTGAAGATGAGTACAGCAATGCTAATCAGTTTTTATTTATGGATATTATGCCTGTTGATGGATTACCAAATGATAAAAATGAAGTTGTTAGTATCTATAAAAAACGTAAAATTTATAGTAAAATGCTCGAATTATGTGATGCTAAATTAGGTCATGGTAAATCATTTAGTAGAGCATTTATCAAGTCTATATTAATTATTTTTGCTAAATGTGTGGGATATAAATATTGGGCTCATAAATTAGATCAATTAGCAAAACAGTATGATTATAATACTTCTGATTATGTAGGCGCTATTACTGGGGGCGTTTATGGTGAAGCTGAATGTATGGTAAAGGATGCTTTTGAAAAACGTGTCCCTATAGAGTTTAGAGATTTAAAATTAGAGGTTTTTTCATGTTACGATACATATTTAAGTAATTTATATGGTCGTAACTATATGGAAATACCGCCAGAAGGTAAACGTAAAATATCAAGTATTAGAGCATATGAGATTTAATATATAGGGGTATAGCATGAATATAGGTATTATTTTTGCTGGAGGAACTGGACAACGCATGAGTTCAACTGGCACACCGAAACAATTGCTAGAAGTTAATGGGAAACCAATATTAGTGTATACGCTAGAACACTTTCAAAATAATGATAATATTGATGGAATTGTTTTGGTAGTATTAGAGTCTATTATTGGAGAGGTTAGTAAATTAGTACAAAAGTATAGTTTGGATAAAGTCAAATCGATTATTCTAGGTGGAAAAACAGGGCAAGAGTCAATTTATCTTGGAATTCAAGAGTCTTCAAGACTATATGATGAAGATAGTATAGTTTTACTACATGATGGGGTTAGACCTATTATTTCTGATGAGCTAATTAATACGTGTATATCGTCCACAAAAACATATGGCAATGCCATTACTGTTTCACAAGCTATAGAAACTATTGTTTTAAAAGATAATGAGCTTTCTCATGTAGGGAAAATACTTTCTCGAGATGAATGTTTACTTGCTAAAGCTCCACAATGTTTCTATTTAAAAGATATTTATAAGGCACATGAAAAAGCAAGATCTGAAAACTTGGAGTTCATAGATTCGGCATCTATGATGCAGTTTTATGGGACTGAACTGTTTACAGTAATAGGACCAGCTGAGAATATTAAGATTACAACACCTATTGATTTTTATACATTTAAGGCTTATTTAGAAGTAAAAAATAGCCTCAATATTATGGGATTGTAGGCTGATATTATGCGGACAGTTAGTGCAATTAAGAATATAAATTCCACGTTAATTGTATATGGATTTAATATGGTATTACAGTTCATTATCCGTTTTGTATTACTATATTATTTATCTATTGAATATTTAGGCTTGAATGGTTTATTTGATAATATTTTGACTGTATTATCTCTTACTGAATTGGGCATTGGTCCAGCTATTATATTTAGTTTATATTCTCCTTTAGCTAATCATGATTTAGAAACAGCAAAATCAATCATGAGAATATTTAAAAAAGCATATATTTATATTGGTACACTTATTCTATTCTTAGGATTATGTATATCGCCTTTTGTTCAACATCTTATAAAGGTACCTCCTAATATTGCATATTTAAATATTTTCTTTTTACTTTTTGTTGTTGATACGGGTATTAGTTATTTTTACTCTTATAAAAAATGCTTGCTTATAGCTGACCAAAAACAATATATAGCTAACTATTACAGAGGGATTACTCAACTGATAGGGAGTTTATTCCAAATTGCCTTAGTCATTTTAACTCATAGTTTTTGGGTATATATTATTCTACGTATATGTATGACCTTTTCTGAGAATTTTTTAATAGCTAGAAAAGCCAATCACTTATATTCGTTCTTAAATGAAAAGAATATTCAGCCTTTAAATAAAGATATATACCAAAGTATTATTAGAAATATAAAGGCTTTAATACTTCATAAAATTGGTGGTGTTACTGTTTTTGGAACATCAAATATTATTTTATCAAAATTTGTAGGTTTAAGTGCTGTTGCGTTATATACGAATTATTATTTGATTATTAATGGTATCGATAAGTTGTCTGATCAGGTATTTAATGCACTAAAGGCATCTGTAGGAAATTTGAATGAGTCTCATGATGATGCTCATAAATTAGTCATTTTCAAGAGATTAGAATTTATGACAGCCTATTTGGCTTGTTTTATCTGTAGTAACTTGTACCTTTTATTAAATCCGTTTATTACCATTTGGCTAGGAAGTAGCTATCGTTTTGATGAAAGTATAGTGCTTTGGATGGTCATCAACTTCTATCTAATGTTTATGCGTAAAGGCGTCTTAGTATTTAAAGATGCTATGGGGCTCTTTTGGCAAAATCGATATATGTCCTTAATAGAGGCCTTAATAAATTTAGGATCTTCCATTATTTTGGTTCAATTTTTTGATGTTTGGGGCGTGTTATTGGCTATGTTTATTAGCACGATTTGTATGCCTTTTATAGTTGAACCATATGTTTTGTTTAAATACGGATTACGTTGGTCTTTGGTTAGTTATTTTAAACTTTATTTCCGTTATACTCTAATTACATTTATATTAGTTTATTTCAGTAAATTCTTATCACAGTTTATTGCTTTGGATAGTGGCTGGTTTGGGCTTTTACTGGGGGTTGTATGTAATAGCATCTTTATAATAGTGGCATGGGGAATATTATTTTTTAGAAGCAAAGAATTAAGATTTTATCTTGATTTAATAAAAAGTAGGCTATAAGAAGGGGATAATAATGAGAATAACTGTAACTGGTGGGGCTGGGTTTATTGGCTCTCATTTAGTTGATCGTTTAATAGAGGATGGTCATACTGTACAGGTTATTGATAACTTATATACAGGAAACAAAGAATTTGTTCATTCGAAAGCACAATTCGTAGAATTGGATATTAGAGACCCAAAGTTATACTCTGTCTTAGAAGAGTTTCGTCCAGACTATATATTTCATGAGGCTGCACAAACTGAAGTTTCCACATCTATGAGTGATCCAATGTTAGATTGTGATATTAATTTGATGGGGTTAATCAATTTACTTAATGCAGCAGTAAAACTAGATGTTAAAAAGTTTTTGATGCCATCTTCTGCAGCGGTTTATGGTAATTTAGATACATTACCACTAAATGAGGAAATGATTGGAAATCCGTCTTCATTTTATGGATTAACAAAGCTAACTACAGAACATTATCTTCGTATTTATCATGAAACTTTTGGATTACCATATATATGTTATCGCTATTCTAATGTGTTTGGTCCACGACAAGGTAATGGTGGAGAGGGGGGCGTTATTAGTATTTTTGCTAAAGCGATTGTACAAGGCTCTCCTATTATTATTTACGGTGATGGAAAACAAACAAGGGACTTTATATATGTGGATGATGTAGTTGAAGCTAATATTTTAGGTATGCAACACCAGGTTACAGGTATTTATAATGTAAGTACTGGCATCTCAAGCTCCGTCAATTTGTTAGTGGATGAGTTTAGAAATATTAGCGGTAAAGATATAGAGGTAGTTTATGATAAGCCTAGATTAGGCGATATTAGAGATTCTGTTTTGGCAACTGATAAATCAGAAAAAGAGCTTTTATTTACAGCAAAATATAATTTACACGATGGGTTAATAAAAACATATGAGTATTTTAAAACAGTAGAGGGCTAGTATTTATGAATGATGTTTTATCTTATGAGTTGGAACGCACTGCTAAAGATATTCATATTTTCTTATCTAAACTTTCAGGGAAAACTATTTTGATAACGGGGGCAACCGGATTCATAGGATCTATGCTCACCCGATTGTTTTTAGTTAGTAATATGAAATATGGAACAGATATTAATATTATTTGTTCCGTGAGAAATATAGAAAAGGCAGAGGCTTTGTTCTCTAACCTTAAGAATTCAGAACAGTTAGCCTATATTACTAATGGCCTTGTTGCATGTAATGATTCTGTTGATTATATATTTCACACTGCAGCACCTACTACATCTAAGTTTTTTGTTACGCAACCAGTTGAAACGTTAAATGGTAGTATCAGTACAACATTAGACGTCTTGCAATATGCAACAAAGAATAAAGTTAAAAAAATCGTATATTTATCTTCTATGGAGCAATATGGTATTCAGCAAGTAGATTATCAAAATATGACTGAAGAAGATTTAGGTTATATTGATCATTTAGATGTTAGAAGTTCGTATTCTGAGGGTAAACGCATTTGCGAATGTTATTGTAGTGCGTATTTTCATGAATATAATGTACCTGTTTGTATTGCTCGCGTTGCACAATGTTTTGGTCCAGGTCTTTCACTTTTAGATAATCGTGTATCTATGCAATTTGCTAAAAGTGTTATGCACAATGAAAATATTATTTTACATACCAAAGGACAATCTGTATCAAACTTTTGTTATATAACTGATGTACTTTCCGCTTTGGTACTATTACTGTTTAAAGGAGAATGTGGAGAAGCATATAATATATGTAATAGTAATGAAACAAGAAGCATCAAAGATATTGCAAATTTAGTAGCGAAAGAAGTCGCTAAGGGTAAAATAGACGTGGTATTTGATATACCAGATAATGCCAATCAATATGGATATGCACATGATGTAAAATTTATTCTAAATAGTGAAAAAATCCAGTCGTTAGGGTGGAAACCCAAGATTAACATGGTAACAGGATATAGAAATTTAATTGATTATATAAAATATGAGAAGAACATCTCATAAGGGTAAAAAATAGTCGTACCGAATCGTATATGTTAAAAACAAGTATATTAGAGTAACTTGATAATATATAATTTGTAAAGACAGTTGATTATATCAGCTGTCTTTTTTATGTGTAAAAATTGTCACAACAGTCTCATATATTTCATGTATTTTATGATGTATACAAGTCATCTAGGTAGTTACCAGTTGGCGTAGTATTCATATAGTTTGAGAGGAAGAATATGAGGTATAGAGAATGAGAGCGAGCAATATTGAATTGTTGCGTATCATTTCGATGATACTAATTATTATGCACCATTTCAGCGTGCACGGTTGTTTCCCCTTTACACCAGATTTAACGTTTAATAAGGTGTTTCTCCAAGTATTTGGACTTGGAGGTAAGGCTGGTGTAGTCGCCTTTGTTATGATAACAGGCTATTTTATGATTTCTAGTAGCTTGAAGTTGCACAAGTTTGCCAAATTAGTTGGGCAAATATGGTTTTACAGCATTGCCATGCTCGGCATGGCTATGGGTTTAGGACTCGATACGGTGACGTCAAGGAATATGATGCTCGCTTTATTGCCCATTGGTGCCATGAGTTGGTTCGCCCAGCACTTTTTAGTACTCTATTTATTAACGCCTGTTATTAATCGAGTACTTCATTGGCTGCAGCATACATACTACGTTATACTCCTAGTGGTTTCCACGGTAATTTGGTTCTTAATGCCGACGGTGCTGAATTTGTGGCCTAATGTACCGCATACCACCTTTGGATTTAAACATATCTTTTCATTTGTCGTATTCTATTCGCTAGGGGCGTACATCAAACTGTACGGCTCACATATAACAAAGAAAATAGGTATTATTTTTACCGCCATAGGCTTTGTAGGGGCCTTTCTAGGGGATATCCTCGTCGATGTACTAGCTATGACGAATCCAGTGTATATGAAACAGATTTTCTACTTTACGCAAAATGATTATGGCTTCTTTCAATTGCTATTAGGCATTGGCGTATTTATTATTTTTTTGAAAGCAAAGATCACTTATCACCCTTGGATTAATGCGGTAGCATCTACTACCTTTGGTATATACCTATTGCATGATAATAAGCTATTCCTTCATTACATGTGGGACAATGTATTAGCAACGTATCAGTACTATGATTCAATACTATTACCTCTGTATGCAGTTCTTGTAGTGGTGCTTATTTTTGTCATCGGTATGATTGTAGACTATGTGCGGTTAGATTTCATAGAAAAACCTGTGATGAAAGCAATCACGCCGAGCCTCGAGCGAATTCAGTCAAGGGTTGAGAAAGTAGTGCCATTATAATGCGATTATCAGTGTTTTTTGGTATAATATATAAGTATTCTTACCATAAAACGGGAGGTAATTATAATGCGTAAATTCTTATATATGTTAGCGGCGTTGCTTGTATTAATTGGCATTAGCACAAACGATGTAGAAGCTCGTCAAGATGTGTATGCTACGACGTATCTCGGTAATAACTGGTATGTAGATCAAGACTCTGTAAAACGGGTGGGGGATATACTCAACTTTACGGTGTACACAACAGCAGGTCTTAGCTACAAAGTGACATCTAGTGATGACAACTATTACAATGCAGACGTATTTTACGATAATAATAAACTCGTATCAGATAATGGCCAATCCGTCTGGAAGTCGCCAGGCATGATGGCAGCCATGCGCGTGGCCCGTAGATAAACAAAAAAGGTAGGAATTATTGATATGTCCTCCATTACTGAACATCTAGTAATGGAGGACATGTTACATAATCTCTGCCTTTTCTTTTGCTTTGGAAAAAGAAAATAGCCCTTCGTTACCAGTGACTGGAGAACTGAAAGGCCATTCCATCATATTCTTTATTCTTTTGGGATGAGCCCGACAGAACTACTCGTCTGGCTATCTACCTATATTAAAGGGATAAAGATATATATCGTCAAATTCGAATAAATGATAATATAGCTTTCAATAGATTTTTTTATAATTATGAGCAGCACTTAGGTGCCGCCTTTTTTTGTTATTTATTATTTTTTGATGATGAAACAGTTTTCTTATGTTTACAATAATAGCCTTATAAATTATAATTAAAAATGTTTAATTATAATTTATAGTGTGAATAAGAGAGGGTTATTATGAAACGCATGTGTAAAGCGAATTTATCCTTAGCGATTGCCCTGACGATTGCTAGCTCTGTAGTGCCGTATGTAATGGCAGAATATCCTGTTGTTAGTGCTGTTAAAGGTGAAACTTTAAACTTGGGAAAGGTACAAGGGACACTGTTTGGAATTGATGCAGATAATAAGAGTACTATTAATGCAGATTATGTATCTGGTAGACTAATGGATGGACGAAAGACTATCATTACTAGTCAAAATGGAAGTACTGTGAATATTAAAAATGGCGATCTTCAAGTTGGTCGTGACAGTAATCCACTTGTTATTGCTAAAGGCGGTACTGTAAATCTCGGCGTAGATGGTAATAAGGGTAATTTTACTGGCCATGATATGTCCATTGAAGGCGATGTACGTATCGATGGTAGCAATACACATCCATCTGAAATTAATATCGGTGTAGATAGTGATGAAGTACTATGGACTGGCTTTGCTCTCAACTTAGCAGATAAGAATGCAAAACAGCCAAACCATATCAATGTATTTCTTGGTGATCGTGGTTATTGGGACCATATGTATCAAGGCGGTTTGAATGGTACTAGTTATAGCACAATGACAACTCCAAGCCGTGTACATCGTTTGGTCGGTTCAAAAAATCGTAATTTTGAATCCATAGTAACTCAAAGTGAGCATAATGAAATTCACATTGATAAATTAGAAGGCCATGTAAATTTTGTGTATGATCCAAATGGTGAGTATGATGATAAAGAGGATCCAAGTTATAAAGAGCGTGAAAATATTGTAAATGGATTGACTCCAGAATCATTCTGGGGTGGTGATGTTCATATTACAAGTGCGGCACCTAATTCCGGTGCTCATATGTACACGAGTCGTAAGGGCTTAGACTTGTCTACTGAGGACAATGTAAATAAAGTTTTGGATAATTTGGCGCATAAGGTGTACTACCATAATTATGTAAATGGTGAAAGAAATCTTCAAGGCACGGTTGCTATTGCTTCTGAAGGTGCTGAATCTGCGCGTTTTAAAGTATTAACCGAAGGTTATGCTAAGGAAGGTGCTGTTACGTGGCAGGCCGATAAAAATGGTCAGGGTAAATATGAGTATGGTAAGGTGCAACCGACTCCGAAGCCTGAGGTGAAACCGGCTCCGGTACCAACGCCTAAGCCTGAGGTAAAGCCAGCACCGCAACCGACTCCGAAGCCTGAGGTAAAACCGGCTCCAGTTCCAACGCCTAAGCCGGAAGTGAAACCAACACCGCAACCAACTCCGAAGCCTGAGGTAAAACCGGCTCCGGTTCCAACACCTAAGCCGGAAGTGAAACCAACACCGCAACCGACTCCAAAAACTGAGGAAAAACAAGTACCAGCTCTTGAGCAGAATCCTCAGATGAATGTCAATATGGGTGCCTTTGATACGCCACATATGCGTGGTACTCGTTCCGCCATCATGAGTAATATTAATGGTTGGAGAACGTTGACAGATAATATGTATCGTTCACGCGTATTACAACAAGGTGAACCAACAGGTATTTGGGCTCGCGTTGGTGGAGGTAAATACAACTTTAATGGAAGCGGAATCGATACAGATACAACATACACGCGTATCCAAGGTGGTTACGATGCTAAAACTGGTAGCGGTTGGACCGTAGGTGGTCAAGTTTCTTATCTTCGTGGTAACGATGATTACGTTTTCAACGGCTCTGGTAAGGAAAAAGCCTTTGCTGTTGGTGCGTATGGTTTGAAAAATCTTGGTAACAACCAATATATCCATATTGAGTCCCAAGTAGGTCGTGCATCTAACGATTTCACTGTTCGTAATGAGATTGGTGAAAAATTTTCTGGTGAGACTAAAGCTAATGCGTATACAATTGGTGCACGCTATGGTAAAACCGTGAAACTTTCTAATGGTACATATATCGAGCCACAAGCACAATTGAGCTATACTCACTTTGGTGGTGATAGCTTCAATGCTGGCAGTATGAAAGTAGATCAGTCTGGTGTGAGCAGTACAGTAGGCGGTCTTGGCCTTGAAATCGGTAAACATTTCGGCGCAGGTAATCTATATACTCGTCTTGGTGTTAACCATGCATTCTCTGGTACAGTAAAAACTACATATACTAGTGGTGCTACTACTAAATACACTTCCGAGGACATTAAAGGCACTTGGACAGATTTAGCCTTTGGAGGTCGCTACGGTTTTAATGCAAATAACAGCATCTTTGCTGATATTAGTACAGGTCTATCTGGTGATTATAAGGCCGGTTGGTCTGTAAATGCAGGATTTACACATAAATTTTAAGCGAATTATTAATAGATAGGAGCGATTTTAGTACATCGATAATTGCATGACAGGTAAAGTCGTCTATTGATTCATTCATATATTTCTTTAAAACGTTTCTTATTGTATCGAGCATTAGTTCGACTTATAATAGGATTAGGATAGCCAACGAGGTTGGGCCTCTCTTCGTTAATGAAGGGAGGGGTGTCTATGAGTGATTATGAGTTAATCATGCTAATTCTAGAGGTAATAACTGTAGTTATTGCCTTTGGTGCACTTGTGGCTCTTATTTGTCTTGGAAAAGACAAATAGCCCTTCGTTACCAGTAACTGGATAACTGAAAGGCCATTTCATCAATTATTTATAGTTCTGAGATGAGCCTAACGGAACCACTCGTTTGGCTATCTACTTATATTATAGGGATAAAAATATATATCGTCAAATTGAGATGAAATACATTATTATAATAACTACATATAAATAATCATAAAAGCTGTACATACATAGATTAGACTGAACGGCTTTGATGTCAAAACGAATGTAACATCAAAGGTGGTTCAAAAATCGACTGTGTGTACAGCTTTTTGGTTTTAGTGTGTTTGCGTGAAAGTAGTCATAGGACTACCATAAAGGGATCTTATTATTTTTCAAGTTTCTCTACTAAGCGTTTTACTGTTTCTTGTAGATCTTTGTTTTGTGTTTCTAATGCTTGTACGCGTTGTTCTAGTGCATTATAAGAGGCAGGGGACATAGCAGTAGATAAAGATTTTCCTGGTCTATAGGTGATACCTACATTGGCCATAACGTGATTGTTCATCGTAAACCCTGTGGTGAGTAAAAGATTATCTTTGTGATAATAGCCTACACCTAGAGCAACTGCATTTGCATTTTTATAATGACCGTAGCCCGCCATGTATTGAACGCGATTATCCGGATCATATGGTAATGGATGTAATGCAGCTAATGCAGCGGCACGAGCATCACCTTTATTGGATTCCGATTCAACACGTTGTACCTCTTGAGATACATGTTGTACAGATTTTTCAATAGTGCTAATAGAATTATTAAGCTGTTGACTTGTACTTTTACCAAGGGTATCAATCATTTGATGAACGCCGTAGAGTTGGGATCCGTTGACCGCATCTGTAGAGGTAGCACTCACGCGACCTGCTGCGAGATTGGTAATCGTCCGTTCCTTGCCCTTAGCCCCTACGGATACTGTTGATACAGGGGCGGTGCCGGCATAGTTGACGGTAGTACTATTTTCAAAGGTATGACTTGCTGTACCGACTACATCGCCATCAGCGGAATCATTGCCAAGGACAACGCCATTTTTTAGAGAGGTAGTCACATTATTGCCGAGAACAAAGGTGTTTTCTCCAGAAATGTGGTTGTAATTACCTATACTGTAAGAATTGGCTGCATCAATAGCTGTTTTACCGTATTCGCCCTGGCCGAATACACCGGATGCGGTCGCTTTCTCTGATAGTGTATTATAAGAGCCTACAGCCAAACCTTTTGCGGCTTTTACATTCACATAATGCCCTACGGCAAGGTCGAACTGACCGTTTACTGTTGAATTCGAGCCGATGGCTACAGAATTGCTGGCCTTACTGTTAGCACCTTGAAAATTACCAATCCACACGTTTTTATCACCTGCGGAGTTTTCCCCTGATTGAGTCCCCATGACAATGGAGTTCGTCAACTGGCTTGCATTACCTGCGGCGAAACCGACGGTTACGTTAAAATCGCCAGTACTGCCTCGGAAGGACTTCGCCCCAAGGTTGATATTGCCGCCGCCTGATGAGCCGGCCCCAGCAGCTGCACCTAAGGCTATGTTATTACCTTGCGCATTAACATTCTTACCCTTGCCGTTCGCCGCACCGGCATTCTCACCGAGGGTGATGTTGCCGCCTGTTCCTGCGGTGAAAGTTTGACCTTCCTTGCCGATGTTACCGTTGTTATCAACGATATTGACCGGCGCCGCATAAACTGAGGCGGACAAAGCTACCATTACAACACTTGCTAATACAAAACGTTTCTTACTCATCGTATACACTCCTTTGTGTACAAACAAACTTTCACAAAACTTTCATAAAAAGACTTACATGGCTACTATAATACCAAAAAGGTATATTGTAAATAGAATATTCACATAATTCCAATAAATATACAATATATTCTATAGGTATTTATAGTTAATAAGAAACCTTTGACACATATTTATAAAATTTAAATATTTATTTATTCTATAAATTGTATTCTATATGCATTGACAAGCCTCTATATATTTATATAAAATAGAAATAATTTCATGTTTTGTTCATGATAAAATCATGAGTCATCGGCGAGTGTAATCGTGTGTAATGACGTATTAAGTACATAATTAAATAAATAATTATGTGCGTAATGAAAAGTGTGTTTGTACGTAAGAGTGTGTAATGAAATATATAGTTGTGTTAGTAGTGGCCCTGTGTATGTCCGTTATGCCCGTGTTGGGAAAACAGGTGGACAGAACAGCGCAGCCTATACAGGGGACTACGGTAAAACAAGTTCATAGTGAAAGTAAGACCGTATTATCTGACGATTTAGATACATTCCATGTTAATTCGTCTCATACTCCAGATCATGTTATCGGTCAGGGCGGATTGGAGATGCCGGACTCCACAGATAAAAAGACGACTCGTTATTCCGATACGGATGCAGTCAACTCTGCGTTGCAGGCGGTGGTCATGACGGGTCTTCATTCTGCAATGCACGGATCAAAGGCGAAACCGTGGATGCAGAGAACCGTCGTATCATTGCGCTTTCAGAAAAATTGGAAGCCCTTGTATGGCGTGGAAACCTTGCAACCACTAGGTCATTATGATGAGACATCTCGCCATGTGTGGTTTACACAGGAGCGTTTGGCGAATGCAGCGGATACAGGAACGACGGCGAATATAGGTATCGGCTATCGCCGAATCGCAGCAAACGATGAACACTATTACGGTGGCAATCTGTTTTATGACCATCGGTTCAGAGGCAATCACGGTCGCATGAGTGTCGGGTTGGAGTACGTGTCGGGGATCGGTGCGTTTCGCATGAACTGGTATCGCGGTGTGTCTAGCGAGCGTTCCTTTGATGGTGCGTCACGCTTGGAAAATGTGTCTAACGGATATACTGCGGAATATGGGACTAGCTTTAAGAATGCTCGTTGGGCGCGCGTGTACATGGAAGCCTATCGTTGGCAGTTGCGGCATAGTGAGGATAAGCATGGCTTGCGCATCGGTACGGAGTTGCAGCTCACGCCGAGGATTTCCGTGGACATGGGCTATAACAAGCCGGAGCATAAGCACGGCAGTCCGTACGGAAAAATTATGTTCCGTCTAGCCGGTGTTGATACGGCATGGTTTGGTGGTAACCATCGATCGGATACAAAAGCATCGGTTCGTGCGAATATGCTGGAAAATGTGCGTCGCCAACATACGGTGCATGTTGATTGATAGATTGAGATATATATATTTATTATTTTGATAAAAGTAGCATAAGAATCCATATTTATTTTTTAGATAAAAGCAATATAGGGAACTGTTTTATCGTATCAGATGATTGTCATTTGCTATGAAAAGACAGTTCCTTTTTTTATACATTAATTCATAAAAATTTATTTTGTTTACAAAATAGAAAAAGAGTGGCACAATATTCATGAATCTATAATGAAGAATAAGTTACACGTGGAATTCATTAGGGAATGGAGAGGATAAAATGAGCAAGCGTAAACTTATATTATCTGTGTTGATTAATGGTGTGTTGTTATCGAGCCTATATGTGGCCGGAGCGGTGGATATGACACCGGGTAGCGGGAACGGTGTAGCTATTGGCACGGGCAGTAGTGCACCGAAGGCGGAAAACGTAGCCGTTGGCAAAGGTGCTAGTATTTCTTACTCGAACGGTGCTAGTGAGGCTACAGGTGATGTAGCTATCGGCAATGGAGCAGGTATTAATAACTATGCTAGCCAGGGCGGTAGTATAGCTATCGGTAAAAATGCAAAGGTTGAAAATATGGCTGGTGGTGGAGAGGCTAGCTTTGCGTTGGGGCAGACGACCTACAGTGGTACTTGGTTATCATCGGCGAGGATTCCTAAAGATCCTACAAAGGTGGTAGGCAGTGTCGCTATCGGTGACAATACATTTGCTCGTACTGGCAGCACCATGATTGGATCTCATAATTATAAAGGGGAACTTGGTGATACTACTGTGGATAGTGCATCCACAAGAAAAGATGCATTAAATGTATATGCTACAACAATTGGTGCTAATAGCTTTAGCAATGGGGCTTTCACTACAAGTACAGGCGTATATAATATTATCTCCAGTGATTATAATGGTGGACGGATGGCAAATTCTACAAAGAATTTCGGTGCCACCATTAATGGTACATTGAATAGTATTGAATCGAAAACGGGTAGCTATTATTCGGGTGTTGGGAACAGTATCGTAGGCACTGCCAATCGAACCTTTAACTCCAATGGGTCTCTCGTATTTGGTGCTGGCAATGAAATAACGAATTCTGTAACTCGTATCTCAGCGCCAAGTTCGGGAGGTAATTCCGCTAAGGAATTAGCTGAGACATTACGTTCTGCAGTTAAAAATTCTAATGGTGGCGGTTCTACTATGGCATTTGGTAGCGGCAATAAGGCGGATTATACACTTCGGTCTGCACTTATGGGTGTCAATAATACATTGACTGGCTCCCAAAACAATGAAAGTACGAATACCATGTTGACGGGCTTTCACAATACGGCGGATAAGGTGTCTAATACGACCGTAATAGGGTCTGAAAATACGGTGACTAATTCTAAGAATAGTCTTGTGATGGGGGATAATCGTGAGGTGAAAGATGCCAATCATGCGGTTCTCATCGGTTCTACAGACAGCAAGACTACGACATCTGTTAATAATGCGGTCGCTGTTGGACATAATACGAATGTAACCGTAGAGGGTGGTGTTGCATTGGGCAGTGAATCGAAGGCTACTGTAGCGGCTGGATCTGTTGGGTATGATCCGAGCACAAAAGCACAGTCCACGAATACAGATTCTACTTGGAAGGCGACTAAATCAGCCGTATCTGTCGGTGATGCAAATAACAATATTACGCGTCAGATTACATCCGTAGCAGCCGGCACAAAGGATACGGATGCGGTGAATGTGGCACAGCTCAAAAAGTTGCAAAATCAAGTGAATGCGACTGGCTCCACTACCGTCAGCGCAGGTAAGCATATTAATGTGACAACTACGACGAACGGAACGACCAAAGATTATAAGGTAAGCCTATCTGACGATATAACGAATCAGATTACAAATAACACAACAAATATTAACAATATACAAGGTGATGTGACCAACATTAAACAGAATGTAACGAATATTCAAGGTGACATTACTAATATCAAGCAGGATGTAACCAATATGGGGCGGAATGTAGCTCGTCTCGATAAAAAGGTCAACAAATCTGTGGCCGGAGCGGCTGCACTTGCCGCCTTGCATCCATTGGATTTTGATCCTGATGCAAAATGGGACTTTGCTGCTGGGTATGGCCACTACCATGATGGCAACGCCGCTGCATTGGGGGCTTTTTACAGACCGAATGAGGACTTGCAATTTAGTGTAGGATCTACTGTCGGTAATGGTGAAACCGTTGTGAATGCCGGTATGTCTGTGAAAGTAGGTGCTCACAGTAATGTATCTCGTTCTCGTGTAGCCATCGGTAAGGAAGTTTTGGAACTTAAGAAAACTGTAGCGGTACAAAATGCGCAGATTCAAAAGTTGACAGCTCTTTTGAATGGATTGGCCGGAACGAATATGAAAGCAGACCGCAGCACATTATTCCCTGATGTGCCGAATAATCACTGGGCATATGCGGCGGTTAGCGATCTATCTCGACGTGGTCTTGTAGAAGGCTATCCTGATGGTACATTCGGAGGAGACCGTATGTTGACCCGTTATGAATTTGCTCAAATTGTGTACCGAGCTATTCAAAACGGCGTTGTCGTCGATGATCGACTCGTATCTGAATTTGGTCCTGAAATGGCGTTATTCCGTGTGGATACTATTGCCAAGAATCATGAAGGACAACCAACTATTGAACGTGTAAGGGTCAATAAAAAATAGAATACTTATATATATGATTTATATTGTGAAAGCCGAGGCTCTAGGGCCTCGGCTTTTTCGTGTACCTGTAGGTGATAATTTTTCTGTATATAAAATTATCTTATCTATGAAAGTACTAAACTGAAAAGTCTAAAAATATGAAATTGATTACGTAATTACAATAATCGTTATATTCCGATATGTGGATTTATCGTAAATTTTGATAGGAAAGATGAAGATTTTATTTCTTAAAATTAAAAAGTATTAAAATAGAAATAAATAAAAGACAAAAATGAAGAAAAGATGAAAAAGTTGTTTACAAGATAGAAATTTTTTGATATTGTATTGCCGTGGATGAGTATATGATGAAGAATCATGAATAATTATAGTATTCAGATCGTAATTTGGAATACTAATATTTGGTGTAAGAAGTGTAGATGATAATTAATCTTTATACTTCTTCTTTTTATTATCTTTGCAATATTATGCAACACAAGTGGTGTGTTTTACTGAGTTTTCGGTAAGAAAGGATAATCATGAATCGAATTTATAATGTTATTTGGAGTAAAACAAAAAAATGCTACGTTGTAGTATCTGAAATTGTAAAAACAGGTGGCGGTAAGGTGAAATCCGTACAAAACGGTACAACCTGGGCACGCATGAGTGCAATCATGGCGGTGGCTGCATTATTAATGGGTGGTAATATTACTACAGTTAATGCTGCTACATATACTGCTATGACGATTAATGATGTAAATGGCGCTGGTTATGCTACTGGTAATGTAGTTTATAGTGAAGGTAGTTATTTATACAATTATCAAAACCCTGGGAACCTGACACCATTTGATAACAGTCATTTGTACAATGGTACAGATAGAGGTAACTATACAGAAAATAGTTTTGCTGGCATTGCTATCGGTAAAAATACAAATATTCAGGAAGCTGGTAATCCAACTTATTATTCCGGTTTAGCTATCGGTAACTATGCTCAGGCCACAGGTGGTATTTCTTTTGCTTTAGGTCATTATGCTCAGGCTTTATCACCATCTGCTATGGCTCTTGGTACAGCTACAAAGGCGAGCGGATTTAACTCCTTGGCTATGATGCGTCAATCTGCCGCAGAAGGTGAGTTCTCCACAGCATTGGGTACTGCATCCTGGGCAAAGGGTAATGGTAGTTTTGCCATGGGTTACTCCGCTACAGCAAAAGCGGATCAATCTATCGCAATTGGTGCGGCAGAAACTATAAAATTACCTGGTCAACAACATGGTACTCCAAGTGCTAAATATAATGGCGATGGTAATACCGTAACAGAAGGGGCTCGTTCTCTTGCTTTCGGTACGAAAGCTCGTACTGCAGTTGGTGCAGATGATTCTATGGCATTCGGTTCTTCATCCAGTACTGGTGGCGCCAATGCGGTAGCTATGGGTTATAGTGCTAATGCTAGTGCAGAGAATGCCTTTGCTATCGGTAATACGGCGCAATCATCCGCACAAAATGCGGTAGCGATGGGTAAAAGTGCCAATGCAAGTGGTGTAAGCAGCTTTGCCATGGGTAGTAGCTCTAATGCTGCTGGTGCTGATGCTATCGCTATGGGTAGTTCTTCCCAAGCCAAATTATCCAACTCCATCGCATTAGGCGGTAATGCAAAATCCTTGGGTGCTGATGCGCTTGCACTTGGCGGTGCGGCGAATGCCTCTAAAGATGGTGCCATTGCAATCGGTAAAGAAGCAAAAGCAAACAATACTAATACGACAGCTATCGGTCTTGGTGCAACTGTTACAGGTACTAACTCCATGGCTATCGGTACAAATGCCGTTGCAGAATCCAATAACTCCTTGGCATTGGGTACTGGTACGGAAGTAAGAGGTGCCTTGGTTAATGGTTTCTCTGCTTTCACTAACCAACAAAATAATAATATTGCAAACGGTGTAGTTGCGGTAGGTAACGTAGGTTCTGAACGCCGTATCATCAACGTAGCAGGTGGTGAAAACGATACTGACGCAACAAATGTAAAACAATTAAAATTTGTAAACAGTAACTTGGCAAAATCCATCGCAGGTCCTACTTATACGGGCTATGAAGCGAATGGTTCTACATATAAAGCGCCTGATTTCAATATCAAGAACAGCACTTATCATACGGTAAAAGAAGCTGTTGAAGCGGCGCAAACGAATTTCTTCAGTGCTAAAGGCACATCTGCCGATGCGAACTACGATAACACAGGTGCTACAGGCAATAATGCAACAGCAGCCGGTGTACGTACTTCCGCAGCAGGTAATTTCGCGACAGCTGTCGGTGCTGATGCGACTGCAGCTAATACGAACAGTACTGCTATCGGTTATAAAGCTAAATCCAGTGTAGATGACGGCGTTGCATTGGGAGCGAATTCCGTTGCTTCCGTTGCATCAGGTAAAGCAGGTTATAATGTTAAAACTGCAGACAGCCGTACAAACGGATATAGCGGATTGACTGGCGCTGCGTTGACATCCACTATGGGTGCGGTGTCCGTAGGTGATGGCGGTACAAAAACTCGTCAAATCACAAACGTGGCTGCAGGTACTGCGGATACTGATGCTGTTAATGTGGCACAATTGCGCAATGTTAACTTGAAAGTAGCTGGCAACAGCGGTAACAATGACGTTTTATTAGACAACCAAACATTGACTGTAAAAGGCGATGGTTCTTATGTTACGACATCTGTTAACAACCAAACAATTGATGTGACGTTGACTGATGCTACTAAGAACAAGATTGACAATGCGGCAAATAAAGACTTGTCCAACATTACAGACGGCGGTAAATCCGTTATTCGTGATGAAGCGCAAAAAGCAGTAAAAGTTGTTGCTGGTAAAAACACAACGATTACAGAAGGTACTGATGGTACATATAAAACATATAAAGTTGACGTAGATGCTCCTGATTATCAATTAGTTGAAAACAGCAGTGCTGCTGATAAAGCTTACACTGTATCTGGCAATAAAGTTGACTTGACTGTACAAGATGCTAAAAATCCTGCGAATAAGAAAACTGTAACTATTAAGGATATTGCGTCTAAAACAGAACTTGATAATACAAAAACAGAGCTTATTAATAAAGGCTTGAAATTCGATGCTGATAATGGCGGCGAAAAAACAAATAAATTAGGCTCCAAGGTAACAGTAGCTGGTGATAGCACTAATATCAGCACTACGATTACACAAACTGGTGACGATACAACAATTAAGGTTGCATTAGGTAAAGACATCAATGTTAATACTGTGACAGCTACTAAGACTGTAAAAGCTGGCACTGCTACTATGGGCAACCAATCTGTAACAGATAACAAAAGTGCTGCTCAGAACGGTAACTTTGTATCCGGTTTGGACAATAAAAATTGGACATTAACTGATCCTGCCTTTGTATCTGGTCGTGCGGCAACAGAAGATCAACTTAAAATTGTTAGCGATGCTGTGAAAGCGGCTAATTCAAGTGCTGCGGACTACCGTTTAATCGCTAATCCGAACAATGCGGCAGACGGCTCTTATAAAGTTGATAACAATAAAGTTGATTTACAAGTGAAGGACGATAAATCCGGTACAGTTAATACTGTGACAATTAAGGATATTGCGTCTAAAACTGAACTTGATAAGGTAAAAGACCGTTCCGTAAAATATGACGGTGATACTGATAAAGATACAGTAACTTTGGAAGGTCCTAACGGCACAAAAATTACTAACTTGAAAGACGGTAATGTAGCGGCTGGTTCTAAAGATGCTGTCAACGGCGGTCAATTACACGATGCTAAAAACGAATTAAATAATAATATTACTAATGCGAAAACAGATCTTATCAACACAGGTCTTAAATTCGATGCCAATGTAGGCGGCGTAAAAACTAACAAATTAGGCTCCACTGTAACAATTCAAGGTGAAGGTACTGCTGTTGACGCAGATTACAGCGGTGAAAACCTCAAAACTTTCATCAAACAAGATGCGGCGACAGGCAATACGACTATCGACGTGAAGATGAATAAAAACCTTAAGGCTGAATCTGTAAAAGTTGGAAAAGATGGTAAGGATGGCGTATTCATTACTGGTCCTGACACAGCGAACGGCACAGATGGCAAGGTAGCTGTTACTGACAAAAACGGTAAAGAAGCAGTTTCTATTTCCGGTAAGGACGGCGTAGGCCACATTGGCTTAACTGGCCCTGCTGGAACGAACGGCGTGAACGGTACTAATGGTATCGACTTATCCGTAAAACCTGGTTACAATGATCCTGCTACCGGTGTTAAAGGCGAAAAAGGTGTAGACGGTACAAACGGTCTTACTCGTATCGTATACACTGATGGCAACGGTGAGCACCAAGTTGCGACTATGGAAGACGGTTTACAATTCACTGGTAACAACATTGGCACAGTGAATAAACAAAAATTGAACTCCTTGGTGAAAGTACAAGGTGAAGGCGTAACTGAAGCTGAATCTGCAGCGTTCAAGAGCGCATCCGGCAACATCAATGTAAAAGCTGATGGCACTGACAAATTGGAACTTCAATTGGCGAAAGACCTTAAAAATCTTGATTCCGTAACAGCCGCTAAGACTGTGAAAGCAGGCGGTGCTACTATGGGTGGTCAAACTGTTAACAACACAGCTGGCGACAGCGAAACAGGCAATTATGTAACAGGCCTTGATAATAAAGATTGGGATGCAGACAAGATCGTATCCGGTCGTGCCGCAACAGAAGATCAATTGAAAAAAGCGTTGGATGCTCAAAGTGCTAACTCCACTGATTATCGTTTGATCAAAAATCAAGCGGCAGGCTCCAATGGGGACTACACTGTGGATGCGAACGGCGATGTAGCGTTGACTGTACAGGATAAGAATCATCCAGATAAAACAGAAACCGTTACCATCAAAGACGTTGCTTCTAAATCTAAACTTGATAAATTGAATGACCGCGCTGTTAAGTATGATTTGGATCCTACAGGTAATCTTGATAAATCTAAGGTAACTTACGAAGGTCCTACATATAACAACAAACAAGGTGGCACTCACGTAACGAATGTGGCATATGCTACAGGAAACGATGGTAGCGAAGCGGTTAATGTGGACTACTTGAATGACAAAATCAAAGATAGTGCGGATGCATTGACTAATAAAGGTTTGAAATTCGATGCTAACCAAGGCGGCGAAAAAACTAACAAGCTTGGCTCCAAAGTGACTATTAAAGGTGAAGGCACTGCAGATGACGATAATTACAGCGGTGAAAACCTTAAAACTTTCATCACACAAGATCCAACATCTGGTGATACAACTATCAATGTGAAGATGAATAAAAACCTTAAGGCTGAATCCGTGAAGGTTGGCAAAGACGGTAAGGACGGCGTGTCCATTACAGGTCCTGACAACGGTACAGACGGCAAGGTAGCTGTGACTGGTAAGGATGGCAAAGAAGCTGTATCTATTTCCGGTAAAGACGGTGTAGGTCATATCGGTCTCAACGGTAAAGACGGCCGTAGCGCTGACATTTCCGTTGAAAAAGGTGATCCGGACCTCAACGGTAATGAAATCACTCGTATCAAATACACTGATGAAAACGGTAAGACACATCAAGTGGCAACTAAAGATGACGGTATGGCATACGGTGGTGACTCCGGTAATGTGATTAAGAAAAAACTTAATGAACAATTGGACATTAAGGGCGGCGTAACAAACGAAGCTGATTTGACTGAAAACAATATTGGCGTTATCAGCAAAAATAATATCCTCAATGTTCGTTTGGCAAAAGACCTTAAAGACTTGAACTCCATTACTTTCAACAACGGCGCTAATGGTGCAAATGGTAAAACCGTTGTAAACGGCGCAGGCATGACTATTAATGATGCAGCAGGTAATCCATTGACAGCTGTTACAAAAGACGGCGTGAAGATTACTGATGGTCCATCCATGACGAAGGACGGCATCGATGCAGCAGGCAAGAAGGTTACTAACGTTCAAGATGGTAATGTTGCAAAAGACAGCAAAGATGCTGTGAACGGCGGTCAATTGCATGATGCTGTTGAAAGCCTTAAAACTAAAGGCTTTGGCCTTGAAGCGGAAGACGGTCAATCCGTGAAGAAAGCTCTTGGTGAAACTGTTAAGGTTAAAGGTGATGACAAAAATATCAAAACATCCGTAGACGACGGTGCTGTTAAGGTAGAATTGAAAAAAGACATCACTGTAGATACTGTAACTGCTAAGACTGTAACTACAGGCAACACTAAGATGGATACAAACGGTGTTACTATCAAGGATGGCGCTAATGAAGCGACTAAGTTGACGAAAGACGGCTTGCAAATTAATGATGGTGGCAACAAAGCTGTTACTATCAACAAAGATGGCTTAACAATCGAAAACGGTCCTAAGGTAACAAAAGACGGTATCGATGCGGCTGATAAGAAGATCACTAATGTGGCTGATGGCACTATTGGCGCTGGTAGCAAGGACGCTGTAAACGGCGGTCAATTGCATACAGCTATCGAAGACATCAAATCCACAGGCTTTGGCCTTAAAGCGGAAGACGGTCAATCCGTGAAGAAACCTCTTGGCGAGACAATCGACTTGAAAGGTGACGGCAACATTAAGACTTCCGTAGACAACGGCGCTATCAAGATGGCCTTGAACGACAAGATCACTCTTGGCCAAGACCCAGCAAAACAAGTTAATATCGACGGTTCTGCAGGTACAATCACAGCTGGCAATGGCGGTAATCAAGTTAAGATTGACGGCAATGACGGTTCCATAAAGGCAAATACTGTGAAAGCTGGCGATGTAGTCGTAGGGAAACAAACTTCCGACGGTAAAGAAGGAAACTTCGTAACAGGTTTGGATAACAAAACTTGGAATCCTGAAAACCCTGTAGCCGTTCTTGGTCGTGCCGCAACAGAAGATCAATTGAAAGCTGTTAATGACGACTTCAATAACAAAGCAAGAACAGGCCGTGTATTCCAAGGTGACCAACCTGGTGATAGCGGTAAAGTGGTTCGTGGTTTGGGAGATACTATGAACCTTACTGGTGGTGCTGATGTGAATCGTTTGGTGGACAACAATATCGGTGTTGTGAAAAACGCTGCTGGTGATGGCTATAACATCAAGTTGGCGAAAGACTTGAAAGGTCTTGAGTCCGTAACTACTACGGATGCTGCTGGTAATACGACTGTTATGAACGGTGGCGGCGTGACAATTACACCTGCTCAAGGTAATGCAGTAAGCCTTACTAAAGACGGCCTTAACAACGGTGGTAATAGAATTACTAATGTTGGCCCTGGTGTAGATGGCACTGATGCGGTTAACGTAAATCAATTGAGCAATGCTATGCGTAGCGTAGATGGTAAGATCGCTGATGTAGGTGCTACTAGTGCAGCTATTTCCGGCCTCAAACCATTACAATATGATCCATTGGAACCAACTCAAGTATTGGCTGCTGTAGGCCACTACAAAGGCAGCACAGCTGCTGCTGTAGGCGTAGCACATTATACTAATGAATCTACAATGTTCCATATGGGCGTATCTCTTGGCGGTCATGACAACATGATTAATGCGGGCGTATCCTACAAATTTGGTACATCTGACGCTAAGAAAGCCATTCCGGCACGCTATAAAGCAGGCCCTATCAGCTCTGCGTATGTATTGCAAGATGAAGTGACTGCGTTGAAAGCTGAAAATGAACGCATGAAACAACATGACTTAGAGTTAACTGCTAAATACGATCAAGTACAACGCGATAATGAAGAAATGAAAGCTCAAATCGCATTGTTGATGCAACAAGTAGGACTTTCCAAATAAAAAAATTCTTAGTCTTGTTATGTAAGGAATATGAAAGCCGCCCTTCTAGGGCGGCTCATCATAAGGAGGAAGTATGAAATTCAAAACATTTATGCCTGTATTGGCTCTTGCTTGTGTGTGCGCGGTAGGCCAAGCGGATGCGGCTCAAGATCGATTGATGATGCCAGAACAACCAGCTGAACCATTGAATGTGCTTGAAACAGAAGTGGCACTTTCCGTGCCTAGCGAAGAAGTTCGCGACGTAGTGAATGCTTTCACACAATTCCAATTGGACCAAAAGGGCAAACGTATCATGGATGATTCCCGTGTTATGACCGGTCAAGAGCGTTACCGTAACAATGTATTGTACTATATGAACGTTCGTCGCAGCTGGTACATCGTGAGCCATCGTTATAAGAACGACAGCTATGCGCGTTTGGCATTAGATCGTTTGTATAACGATTATAAACAGTTCTTTACAGAACATGCGACTGTATCTGAAGATGCTAAATTGGACTATGCGCAACAAATCATCGATATCTTGGATCGCAATACGGCCAATGTACATGATGATGAATTGCGTTTCTACATGAACGAAATGGTTATCTTCAGCTTGAACGAAGCCATGAAAGACGGCAATAATCGCGTGAAAACTGTGGATGAAAAAGCAGCTCCTGCAATGGACGAACTTCATACAGTGGATCTTCGTAAAGCGATTAATGCACCAACAATTCAGTAAGATCTGGTGTAAGTAATAAACCGCTAATTTAATTAAATATTGTAATTGAATCAGGGACAGTTTCATTAGATTCTGTGATAATACACTGATAACTAAATAATATTTAGAATGTATGGTGTTTATAAAAGCCGGGGCATAGATTGCCTCGGCTTTTGTTATGTATAAATTGAAATTGTTACATGCAAATATGTAAATTTAATGGCATAAATGTATCGAAAAGATGAAGATTTTATTTCCTAATTATTAATTTTGTTAAATAAACCATAAAAATGAATGAAACATGAAAAATTTGTTTACAATATAGATTTTTTTTGATATGGTATACGAGTAGATGAGTATATGATAACAATCTGTAATAAGTGTAATATTTGACTTGTTATGCTGAATATTGTTGGTTTGTATTAGAAGTATAGATAATTTTTATATCTATTACTTCTTATTTTTATTATAGTTTTATATAAGGTTAGATAGGTATTACGCAACGAAAATGTAGTACGAAAGGAACATTATGAATCAAATTTATAAAGTCATTTGGAATCGGGTGAAAAACTGTTATGTAGTTGTGTCCGAAATTGCTAATAATCGCGGGAAAATTAATGGAAGAAGCACAACATGCGTTGGTACACTTTTATGTATTTTGGCACTAGTAGGTGGTACATTATTGCCACTGAATACTGCTAATGCAGTAAATCCTGCGGGGACTGGTGCAGGGGTATCATGGGGAAATGGCACGAATAGTGGCACAGATCAAAATAATGTAGCTATTGGCGGTTATGCGCAGGCCCTTGGACCGGTTTCCTTGGCATTAGGTGCGCATAGTAATTCTTCTGCTTCATATTCAACCGCTATCGGTGGAGGAACACAATCTACTGCGGAAAATGCGACAGCTATTGGTGGTGTAGCCAAGGCACAAGGGAAAAATGCTACCTCTATTGGGGCAAAAGCCGAAGCTAATGGAGAGTATGCTACCACTATCGGTGCAGGTGCAAAAGCGGATAAAACCTATGCTATAGCCATCGGCAGCCTTTCTCACGCTACTGAGGTATCCTCGTTAGCAATGGGAAATAATTCAAAAGCTACTAATACTTATGCTTATGCAATCGGTGGGAGTGCGGAGGCTAAGGGCAGATGGAGTATCGCCATGGGGACAAATGCAGTGGCCGAAGATGATGCCAGCGTGTCTATCGGTACCTGGTCAAAAGCTACTACTGGACAGTCCGTGGCTGTCGGTTATCTAGCTAACGCGAAACAATTAGGGGCAACGGCACTTGGCAGACAGACGAATGCTAGTGCAGTAGATGCAACTGCTATAGGATCTGGATCTTCTTCTACTGCTGAAAACGGTACAGCTATAGGTAAAAGTGCTTCGGTCAGTGCGAAAGACAGCGTCGCTATCGGTACTGGGGCGAAAGCAACCAATGAAAATGCAGTGGCTCTCGGCACCGGTTCTGAAACTGCTGCAGCGGTAGCAACAGCCTCTGAGTCAGTTAATGGAGTAGTACATAACTTTGCAGGTATAAATCCTGGTTCCACAGTTAGCGTAGGTAAGACAGGTATGGAACGGACGGTTACCAATGTAGCAGCCGGCCGTATTTCCGCTACATCTACAGATGCTATTAACGGCAGTCAACTGTATGCAGTGACTACGGAAGTGAATAAGGGCACAGTTTATGCAGGAGATGTAAAAGGTACGGGGGCTACAGATAATAAGTTTATCCAAAGACTGGGGGCACAAACTAATATCGTTGGTGGCGTAGCCGATACATCCAAATTGAGTGATAACAATATTGGAGTGGTATCTAATGGCACAGATACATTGAACGTGAAATTGGCTAAAGAACTGAAAGACCTAACTAGTGTGACTGCTGGTGATACAGTGATGAACACGGATGGTGTGACGATCACTGGAGGCCCTAAAATTGTAAAAACCGGCATTGATGCAGGAAACAAACAAATCGTTAATGTGGCTAGTGGCGGAGACGTAACGACGAATGGTGCCAATATTGGCGATATTAACCGTATCATTACGGCGAAGGATAAGTATGTGACTGGCGGTGCAGCGACTTATCAAGCAAATGGTGAGGGTGCCGCAAATTTAATCGGCACAAACGGATTGACTGCGAACGTGAGTGGATTGAAAAATAACTATGTTACGAGTGGCAGTATTTCTAATGACGGCAAAGTGTTGACACTGGAACGTAACGATACGGGCAAAGTTAATGTTGATTTGAGTAATATATTTACTGAGGTAGCAAAGGGAGATTACCGTTTGGTAGAAAATCCTGAAGCGGGTAGCCAGGGTAAATATAAGGTTGATAGCAATGGAAATATGGTATTGACTGTAGCAAATGATAAAGGCGACAAAAAACAAGTTACATTGACAGATATTGCATCGAAGGCGCAACAAGATAATAATACATCAAGTATTACTACAATCAATACAACTCTTGATAAAGGCTTGAACTTTGCCGGTGATACCGGTGCTGTGAGCAACAGAAAATTAGGCGATACCGTCACCGTTAAAGGCGGTGCCACAGGCGCATTGTCCGATGGAAATATCGGTGTTGAATCCGACGGCAATGGCACATTGAACGTAAAATTGGCGAAAACATTGACCGGCTTGGACAGCGTGACAGCCGGCAATACGAGCATTAATAACGGCGGTTTGACTGTAGGTGGTAAGACCTATGTATCTTCAACAGGTCTCAATGCAAATGATCAAAAAATTACCAATGTTTCTGATGGTACTGTAGGTGCAGGTAGTAAAGACGCTGTAAACGGCGGTCAATTACACGATGCTAAAAACGAATTAAATACTAATATCAGTAATGCTAAAACTGATCTTATCAACAAGGGCCTTCGTTTTAACGCTGATAATAACGCTGAAAAAACGAATAAACTTGGTTCTAAAGTAACAGTCAATGGTGATAACAATATCACTACTGAAATTACGCAAACCGGCGATGATACTACAATCGGCGTTAAATTGAACAAAAATCTTAATGTTCAAACATTGACAGCTACAGATACCGTGAAAGCCGGTGGTGTAACAATGGGTAAACACGCTGATACTAAGAACTATGTGACTGGTCTTGATAATAAAGATTGGGATGTAAATACATCTAATCCTGTAAGCGGTCGCGCAGCTACAGAAGATCAATTGAAAAAAATCAGTGATGTTGTTAAGAGTCAAGGTGCTGCTGCTACAGATTATCGTTTGGTGAAAAATGCAGCTGCTGCAGACGGTGCTTATACAGTTGATTCTAACGGCGATGTTGACTTAACTGTAGAGGATAAAAACCATGCAGGTAGTAAAGAAACAGTTAAGATTAAGGATGTTGCCTCTAAATCTAAATTAGATAAAGTTATCAATGACGGCTTGAAATTCGATGCCAATACAGGCGGCGAAAAAACGAATAAATTGGGGTCCAAGGTATCCGTGAAAGGGGATAATTCCAACATCATTACAAGTATCTCCCAAGATGCGAACGGTGACAGCACCATTGATGTGAAACTCGGCAAAGACCTTAAGACCGAAACGATTACCGCTACCGGTAAAGACGGCAAGGACGGCAAGATCGGCATCAACGGTAAAGACGGTGTTACGACGAATATTTCCGTAACCCGTGACGGCAAGCCGGGCGTCGACGGTGCCGCCGGCACGACCACTACGCGCATTGTGTATCAAAAACCGGACGGCACGAACGAAGAAGTGGCGAACCTAAATGACGGTATGCTGTACGGTGGCGATACAGGTAATGTGATTAAAAAGAAACTTAACAATCAAGTGAATGTTAAGGGCGGTATCTCCGATGAAAGCAAATTAGCGACTGAAGACAACATCGGTGTTGTTTCCGACGGTTCCGATACATTGAAATTGCGCTTGGCGAAAGAATTGAAAGGCTTAACGTCTGCTACTTTTACAAACGGCGGCAATAATACTGTTATCAATGGTGATGGCATGACAATCAATCGTGCTGGTGGTAATGCAGTGAGTCTTACAAAAGACGGCTTAAATAATGGCGGTAATAAGATTACGAATGTAGCTGACGGCACAGATCCTAACGATGCAGTTAATAAATCTCAATTGGATAAAGCTACAGCAGCTGCATCCACAACGGTATCGGCAGGTAATAATATTACTGTAACACCTAGCACTAATGCGAATGGTTCCAAGAACTATGAAGTAAGTCTCAAAGACCAAGTGACATTGGGCTCTGATGCTACAAAACAAATCGCGATGGACGGTACTACAGGCACAATCAAAGCTGGTGATAAAGTTACCATCGACGGCAACAAAGGTACTATTAAAGCCGGTAATGTAACAATTGACGGTGAAAACGGTACCATTAAAGCTGGCGACAAGGTAACTATTGACGGTAAAGATGGTAAGATTGCAGCAGGTAAGGTATCTGTTGATGGTAAAGACGGTTATGTGACAGGTTTGGAAAACAAAGATTGGGATCCTAACAACATCACAAGCGGTCGCGCTGCTACAGAAGATCAATTGCAAAAATCTCACAAATCCTTGGATAATAAGATTAATAACTTAGGTGATGAAATCACGAAAAAAGGTATGAATTTTGCTGGTAATACAGGTGAATTCCACCGTAATCTAGGCCAAAAGGTTACCATCAAAGGTGAGGGTACAGAAGCGAATGACAAATATTCCGGTGAAAATATTAAAACAGTAGCCGACCAAGATGGTAATGTTACTATCAAGATGGCGAAAAACCTTAAGACTGACAGCTTAACTACTGATAAGGTAAAAGTTGGCAAAAACGGTCAAGACGGCGTATCCATTACTGGTCCTAACGGTGTTGATGGTACAGATGGCAAAGTAGGCATTACTGGCAAAGACGGTAAAGATGCTGTATCCATGTCCGGTAAAGACGGTGTTGGTCATATCGGTTTAACTGGTAAAGACGGTCGTAATGCGGATATTACCGTTGATAAAGGTGATCCAGACTTAGACGGTAACAACATCACTCGTATTAAGTACCAAGACGAAAACGGTAAGACCCACCAAGTAGCAACTAAAGATGATGGTATGAAATACGGTGGCGATAGCGGTTCCGTAATCAAGAAAAAGCTTAACGAACAAGTTAATGTAGTGGGTGGCATTACTGATGCTAGCAAGTTGACTACAGAAGACAATTTAGGTGTCGTATCCGATGGTACTGGCAACCTTAAGGTTCGTATGGCGAAAGACTTGAAAGGTCTTGAAACAGTAACCACTAAGGATGCTGCAGGTAATACTACTGTTATGAACGGTGGCGGTGTAACGATTACACCTGCTAGCGGTAATGCTGTGAGCCTTACTAAAGATGGTTTGGACAACGGCGGTAACAAGATTACCAATGTTGCTGCTGGTGTAAACGGTACAGATGCAGTTAATGTAAATCAGTTAAAAGGTGCAACGGATAAGATGGTGAATGCTATCAATGCTGTAGCGGGCGAAACACAACGTGTAGGCGCACATGCAGCGGCTATGTCTGCATTGAAACCTATTCAATATGATCCATTGGAACCAACTCAAGTGATGGCCGGTATCGGTAATTACAGAGGTGAAACTGCGGCGGCGTTAGGCGTTGCACATTACACAGCAGAAGACACTATGTTCCATGTAGGCGTATCTGTTGGTAGTCACCATAACATGGTGAATGCCGGTGTAACTCACAAATTCGGTAACTCCGATGCGAAGAAAGCGATTCCAGATCGTTATAAAGGTGGCCCTATTAGCTCCGTTTATGTGTTGCAAGATGAAGTGACAGCGTTGAAAGCTGAAAATGCACGCATGCAAGAAAGCCTCAATGAATTGTCTTCCGTTAAGGCTGATAATGAACAAATGAAGGCTCAAATTGCATTACTTATGCAACAAGCAGGGCTTACAAAATAACTTGAACTTGATTAAATGGATTATTTAGTATACTCTAGTCATGTAAGAATCATGTAAGGAATATGAAAGCCGCCCTTTGGGAGGCGGCTCATCATTAGGAGGATTTATGAAATTCAAAAAATTTATGCCTGTATTGGCACTTGCTTGTGTATGCGCGGTAGGTCAAGCGGATGCGGCTCAAGATCGATTGATGATGCCGGAACAACCAGCTGAACCATTAAACGTGATTGAAGCAGAAGTGGCTGTTCCTGTACCTAGCGAAGAAGTTCGGGACGTAGTGAATGCTTTCACACAATTCCAATTGGACCAAAAGGGCAAGCGCATCATGGATGATTCCCGCGTTATGACTGGTCAAGAGCGTTACCGCAACAATGTGTTGTACTACATGAACGTTCGTCGTAGCTGGTACATCGTGAGCCATCGTTATAAAAACGACAGCTATGCGCGCATGGCGTTAGATCGTTTGTATAACGATTACAAACAGTTCTTTACAGAACATGCGACTGTATCTGAAGACGCTAAATTGGACTATGCGCAACAAATCATCGATATCTTGGATCGTAATACAGCCAATGTACATGATGATGAATTGCGTTTCTACATGAACGAAATGGTTATCTTCAGCTTGAACGAAGCTATGAAAGACGGTAATAATCGCGTGAAACCTGTAGATGAAAAAGCAGCTCCTGCGATGGACGAACTTCACACAGTGGACCTTCGCAAAGCGATTAATGCGCCCACAATTCAATAATTTTAGATGATTCAATTATAAGAATTAAGTGTTGTTGTGTTGTATTTCTTATAATTGTATGACCGATAAAAAATATCGGGGTGTTGTTTGTATTAACAATACCCCGATATTTTTATGCATATAATTTTGCAATCAATGTGATTCGCTGACCTTGAATCACCTTATATGTAATTTTTTTTACGATGGCCGTAAAGTTGTGATGCAGAAATTGTAACTGATCGTTAGGTTGAACGTCCGCATCATATGTGAATACGCCTTCTTCCCCATTAAAGCGACCTTTGATTGTGAAAGTTTGATTATCTCGTGTAACTACGATATCTTCTTCTGTAACCGTATTTGGTTTATCTATATTTTGTTGTAAGATATTGAGTTCTGACATAGATTTCTTCCTCCTTTCTGCTTTCAGTATAACAATAAAAATTAAAAAACACATGGAGTAATCGTATAAATTGTTTTTATACACATATGCTCTATTTCTATAAAGCCTATAAAGCCCGCCAATACGCCTTTAGAGTGCCTTAGAATAAAAAAGGAATGAAGGCGATTTGAATTTCACCTGTCATTCCTTTTACTATATAATAAAATGCTACCTTTATTGATTGTGCAATAGTTAATTGGCTTAAGTAGGTATGTAGTAATTGTGTACGTACATTGAGTCAAAATGGCAGAAACACTGTACGATATCTGTTTATGAAAAGATATCATTCTATTATATGGTTCATCATAAATCAGAATGATGAAGAGAAAATAAATTGATTATATATGAAGTGATATTGGTACATAATTATGGAGCATATTAGTATTATTTATGAAAGTTGGTGAATAATAGTAAAAAAATACAGCATTTATGTAGAATATTCAGTATATTTAATTTTATCGAAATTATTAATATCTTAAACACAAAAGTTTTATGAAAATAAAATGAAAAAAAGTTTACTTTTCCCGTAATTTGTGGTATTTTAGATATACACATTCAAGAATGTCGATGAATTCTCAATACATCATCGATCCATCATTGTTATTTCATTAAATATATAGGATAGTTAGTAAGTTTTATAAGTTTTATAGGAGAAAGATTAATGAATCGAGTATTTAAAGTGATTTGGAATCGCACAAAGGGCTGCTATGTTGTTGTAGCAGAAACAGCAAAGAACATGACGAAACGTTCCTCTTTGTCGGTTGTATTCTCTAAAATGGTAGGTGCTACAGCAGTTGCCGTTATGTTGACAGGCGTTATGATGCCTACGGATGCCTTGGGGGCACCTATTACAAGAGGTAACGGTGCACAAGCTGAAAATGACGGGGGTATCGCAATTGGTGAGAATGCGGTGTCTAAGGGTGACTATAGTATCTCTATGGGTACTGGTGCATCCGTAGGTAAAGGTGATACGGATGAGGGTAATACTTTGGCTGGTATCGCTATCGGTCGTGGCGCAACTGTTAAAGTAGTGCATGTACCTGGTTCTGATATAAGAGATAAAAGTGGTGGTATAGCTATTGGACATGGGGCTACTACTACAGAAATTAATACAGTTGCTATTGGATCTGGCACAGTAGGTGGTGGTGCTCAAGCGGTATCTATTGGTCGTAATGCTAAAACAAATGGAAATAATACAGTAGCTATTGGCAACAATACACAAGTGGAATCAGTGAATGGTTTTGCACTTGGTAATGAGGCAAAAGCTGGTGTTGATGAAGCTGGAAATATTATTGGTAAACCTAATGATCAAGCTTTTGGCTCTAATGCACTAGCTTGGGGTGGTTCTTCAATGGCACTAGGTAATGATGCAAAATCTAGTGGTGGGAGTGCTATTGCTATGGGGAACGGTTCCCAATCTCGTGCAGATTGGGCAGTAGCTATCGGTAATGGTTCTAAAGCTTTGAAAAAAGGTTCTTCCGCATTGGGAACAAATGCCACTACAAATAGTTCTTTTTCTACTGCACTTGGATGGGGCAGTACGACAAATGGCTATGCAGATATTGCAGCTGGTGATAAATCTATTGCATCTGGTGGTAATTCCCTAGCTTTAGGCGTACAAGCTTCAACATCTGCTGGTGCAGAAGGCTCTGTAGCATTAGGTCTAAGTAGTAAAGCTGAGAAGACAAACTCTATGGCATTAGGTGTATCTGCTAATGCTGCACATGAACGTTCCGTTGCACTAGGCGCTAATTCCAAGACTGATAATACAGTAAGTACACCAAATCAATTGGTAAACGGATTGTGGTATAAAAACTATGCCGGCGGTTCTGCTGATTCCACAATCAGTGTAGGTAGTGATACGGTAAAACGTACCATTACAAATGTAGCTGCCGGTCGTGTGAATGCACAATCTACAGATGCAATCAACGGTAGCCAATTATATGGTGTTGCTAATACTTTAGGTAATTTGGCAAGTACTACAAAAGGCATTTTAGGTGGCAATGCAGCGCTTGACCCTGATACGGGTAACTTGTCGATGAGCAATATCGGTAACACAGGTAAAGGCACGATTCACGATGCTATTAAATTCAATAAAGACACAATAGATAAAGGCCTTAACTTTGATGCTAATACAGGTGGCACGAAAAATAATCTATTAGGTTCTAAAGTTACCATCAAAGGTGACGGCAACAATATTAATGCCGCAATTACACAAGCTAATGGTGATACAACTATTAATATGACTTTGGGTAACACCGTTACAATAGGTGCAGCGAACCCTGTAACGATTAATGGTACTACAGGCCATGTAACAGGCCTTCAAAATAAAGACTGGAATGTAGATAATCCTGTAGCTGTATCCGGCCGTGCTGCGACAGAAGATCAGTTGAAAAAGGTAAACGATAAAGTTAATACCAATAAAGCTGCCATCGATAAAAATGCTGGAGATATCAATACTAACAAGCAAAATATCACAAAAAATGCTGGCGACATTGCGAATAACAAAACTGATATCGCTAAAAATAAGCAAGATATTTCCACTATTAACACAAAGATTAATAAAGGCTTGAACTTTGCTGGCGACACAGGCACTGTAAGTAATCGACAATTAGGTGATACTGTAACTGTTAAAGGCGGTGCTACAGGCACATTGTCTGACGGTAATATCGGTGTTGTATCCGATGGTAATGGCACATTGAATGTGAAATTAGCTAAAACATTGACAGGCTTAGATAGCGTTACAGCTGGTAATACTAAGATTGATAATGGTGGCTTGACCGTAGGTGGTAAGAACTATGTATCTACAACAGGTCTCAATGCGAATAATCAAAAGATTACTAATGTTGCAGATGGTAGTAGCACTAATGATGCAGTTAACTATGGACAATTACAAGCTGCTATCGGCGGTACAGCCAAAGCATCCACTGTAAAAGCAAAGGATGCGAATGTAACTGTAACAGAAAGTACAAACGCAGCAGGCGGTAAGGAATATACTGTTGGTTTAGGTAATAAAATTACCGTAGGTACTGCAAACCCTGTAACTGTAGACGGTGATGCTGGTCATGTAACAGGCCTTACAAATACAGATTGGAATGTAGATAATCCTGTGGCTGTATCCGGTCGCGGTGCTACAGAAGATCAGTTGAAAAAGGTTAATGATAAAGTTAACACTAATAAAACTGCTATTGATAAAGGTTTGAACTTTGATGGTGACTCCGGTGCAGTTATCAATAAAAAATTAGGTGAAAAACTGTCTGTCAAAGGCGGTGCAACAGGCACATTATCCGACGGTAATATCGGTGTTGAATCTGATGGCAATGGCACATTGAATGTGAAATTGGCGAAAACGTTAAGCGGTTTAGATAGCGTTACAGCTGGTGGTACTACTATCAACAACAGCGGTTTGACTGTAGGTGGTAAAACATATGTATCTCCAACAGGTATCAATGCAAATGACCAAAAGGTAACGAATGTTGCTAACGGGGATGTGTCTGCTAATTCCAAAGATGCAGTCAACGGCGGTCAATTGCACGATGCTAAAAATGAACTTATCAACAAGGGCCTTCGTTTCGATGCTGATAATAACGATGTAAAAACGAACAAACTTGGTTCTAAAGTAACAGTAAATGGTGATGGTAATATTACTACTGAAATTACGCAAACCGGCGATGATACTACAATCGGCGTTAAATTGAACAAAAATCTTAATGTTCAAACATTGACGGCTACAGATACTGTGAAAGCCGGCGGTGTAACAATGGGTAAACACGCTGATTCTAACAACTATGTAACTGGTCTTGATAATAAAGATTGGGATGTGAATACAACTAATCCTGTAAGCGGTCGCGCTGCTACAGAAGATCAATTGAAAAAGATTAGTGATGTTGTTAAGAACCAAGGTGCTGCTGCTACAGATTACCGTTTGGTGAAAAATACAGCTGCTGCAGATAATGCTTATACAGTTGATTCTAACGGCGATGTTGACTTAACTGTAGAGGATAAAAACCATGCAGGTAAAAAAGAGACTGTTAAGATTAAGGACGTTGCGTCTAAATCTAGCCTCGACAAATTAAATGATCGTGCTGTTAAGTATGATTTGGACAATAATGGTGCCGTTGATAAGACAAAGGTAAGTTATGAAGGCCCTACATATGCTAACAAACAAGGCGGCACTCATGTGTCTAACTTGGCGTATGCGACAGGCAATGACGGTAGCGAAGCAGTTAATGTGGATTACTTGAAAGATAAAATCAAAGATAGTGAAGACGCATTAACTAATAAAGGTTTGAAATTCGATGCTAACAGTGGCGGTGTAAAAACTAATAAACTTGGCTCTACAGTTACTGTTAAGGGCGAAGGTAATGATATTGATGCTAACTACAGCGGTGAAAACATTAAAACTTTCATCACACAAGATCAAGATGGCAACACAACTATCGATGTGAGGATGAACAAAAATCTCAAAGCTAATAGTGTGGCCATTGCTGGTAAAAACGGTCAAGACGGCGTTACACTTAAAGGTGGCGACGCTAAAAACGGTGTAGATGGTACAAGCATTAATCGTTTAGTGACCGAAGATAAAGACGGTAATACACATACACTTGCAACTCTTGACGATGGTATGATGTACGGCGGCGATACAGGAAATGTGATTAAAAAGAAACTTAACAACCAAGTGAATGTTAAGGGCGGTATCTCTGATGAAAGCAAATTAGCGACTGAAGACAACATCGGTGTTGTTTCCGACGGTTCCGATACATTGAAATTGCGCTTAGCGAAAGAATTGAAAGGCTTGACGTCTGCTACTTTCACAAACGGCGGCAATAATACTGTTATCAATGGTGATGGCATGACCATCAATCGTGCTGGTGGCGATGCAGTAAGTCTTACAAAAGACGGCTTAAATAACGGCGGTAACAAGATTACGAATGTTGCTGATGGCACGGACCCTAACGATGCAGTTAATAAATCTCAATTGGATAAAGCTACAGCAGCTGCATCCACAACAGTATCGGCAGGTAATAATATTACTGTGACACCTAGCACCAATGCGAATGGTTCCAAGAATTATGAAGTAAGTCTTAAAGATCAAGTGACATTGGGCTCTGATGCTACGAAACAAATCGCAATGGATGGTACTACAGGTACTATCAAAGCTGGTGATAAAGTTACAATCGACGGCAACAAAGGTACTATTAAAGCGGGTAATGTAACGATTGACGGTGAAAACGGTACAATTAAAGCGGGCGACAAGGTAACTATTGACGGTAAAGATGGTAAGATTGAAGCAGGCAAGGTATCTGTTGATGGTAAAGACGGTTATGTGACAGGCCTAGAAAACAAAGATTGGGATCCTGACAACATCACAAGCGGTCGCGCTGCTACAGAAGATCAATTGCAAAAATCTCACAAATCCTTGGATAATAAGATTAATAACTTAGGTGATGAAATCACGAAAAAAGGTATGAATTTTGCTGGTAATACAGGTGAATTCCACCGTAATCTAGGCCAAAAGGTTACCATCAAAGGTGAGGGTACAGAAGCGAATGACAAATATTCCGGTGAAAATATTAAAACAGTAGCCGACCAAGATGGTAATATTAATATCAAGATGGCGAAAGACCTTAAAACTGACAGCTTAACTACTGATAAGGTAAAAGTTGGCAAAAACGGTAAGGACGGCGTATCCATTACTGGTCCTAACGGTGCTGACGGTACAGACGGTAAAGTAGGTATCACAGGCAAAGACGGTAAAGATGCTGTATCCATGTCCGGCAAAGACGGTGTTGGTCATATCGGTTTAACTGGTAAAGACGGCCGTAATGCGGATATTACCGTTGATAAAGGTGATCCAGACTTAGATGGTAACGCAATCACACGTATTAAGTACCAAGACGAAAATGGTAAGACACACCAAGTGGCAACTAAAGACGATGGTATGAAATACGGTGGCGATAGCGGTTCCGTAATTAAGAAAAAGCTTAACGAACAAGTTAATGTAGTGGGTGGCATTACTGATGCTAGCAAGTTGACTACAGAAGACAATTTAGGTGTCGTATCCGATGGTACTGGCAACCTTAAGGTTCGTATGGCGAAAGACTTGAAAGGTCTTGAAACAGTAACCACTAAGGATGCTGCAGGTAATACGACAGTTATGAACGGTGGCGGTGTAACAATTACACCTGCTAGCGGTAACGCAGTAAGCCTTACTAAAGATGGCCTCAACAATGGCGGTAATACAATTACCAATGTAGGCCCTGGTGTAAACGGCACTGATGCAGTTAACGTAAATCAATTGAAAGGTGCTACAGATGGGTTAGCTAATGCTATTAACTCCGTAGCGGGCGAAACACAACGTGTGGGCGCTCATGCGGCGGCACTTTCAGCGTTGAAACCGATTCAATACGATCCATTGGAACCAACTCAAGTAATGGCCGGTATCGGTAATTACAGAGGTGAAACTGCGGCAGCTCTAGGCGTTGCACATTACACAGCAGAAGATACAATGTTCCATGTAGGCGTATCTGTTGGTAGCCACCATAACATGGTGAATGCTGGTGTAACTCGTAAATTCGGTACTTCTGATGCTAAGAAAGCAGTTCCTGAACGTTACAAAGGTGGCCCTATTAGCTCCATGTACGTAATGCAAGATGAAATGACTGCTTTGAAAGCTAAGTACGAAAAAGTACAACGCGACAATGAAGAAATGAGAGCACAAATTGCATTATTGATGCAACAAGCGGGCTTGAAATAATATGAAATAACATATTGATACGGCAGTGCTTATAAAAGGCGCCAAAAGCGAAATGCTTTTGGCGCCTTTTTGCATGCAAAAAGTAGATGAAATGGTTGTTATGAGCATATATATGTCATGGTTAACTTGTAATGTAATTAAAATAGGTGAGTGATATAGGTGAATAATAATTGGATCATAATAGTTTACTAAGGTGAAATACATTTTTTTCATGAAGTTAATTTTATGCGAAAAAATTAGTACATTTAGCATATTCATAAGGTATATGACGGTCTTTTTGTATATTCATAAATATTTATGATTTAGAAGTGAGTGTAGAGTGAAAAATTTTTTACTTTTAGTATAGAATATGATATGTTTAATATGATATGCATCGGTAAATAGCCATATATTAACTGTATTTTTACTTTTTAAAAGAAATATAAAATATTTTATTATATTCGCAAATTTTGATAGTTTTATGCAAGGAGTAAAACGAGATGAACCGAATTTTTAAAGTAATCTGGAGTCGTACAAAAGGGTGTTATGTCGTTGTGGCTGAAACAGCGAAGAATATGTCGAAACGATCGACAATGACTTCGGTGTTTGCTAAGATGCTCGGAATTTCTATCTGTACTGTTATGTTAGCAGGAGGGATTATACCAACTGAAGCGCAGGCATCTTCATTGCCATGGGGCGATAATGCTAAGGCTAAAAATGGTACTGTAGCGATAGGTGACAATAGTACAGCAATGGCAGATAATAGTGTGGCTTTGGGTACAGGTGCTACTGTTACAGAAACTAATAGGGCTGGTGTTGGTAATGTGCAAGGCGTTGCAATCGGAAGAAATGCAACCGTTGAAGTAAATAATGGTGTTGCTATCGGTAATTTGACAAAAGTAGCTTCTTTAAATGGCTTTGCCCTTGGTAATACATCCTGGGCCGGATATGATGAGGCCGGTAAGTATGTGGGTGCCGATAATGATCAGGCATTTGGTACCAATGCCAGAGCTTGGGGTGGATCCTCCATGGCATTTGGTAATAATGCGAAGGCATCTAAAGGCGGTGCCGTTGCTATGGGTAACGGCTCTCAATCTCGAGGCGACTGGGGCGTAGCCATCGGTAACGGTGCAAAAGCATTGGCAGCGGGTGCTCGCGCAATCGGTGCGAACTCTACAGCTGACGCTACTAATGCTGCTGCTATGGGTTGGGATAGCGCGGCTAGCGGTGAGGCTTCTATTGCTATCGGTGAGACGGCAAAAGCGACGAAAAATAATTCTATTGCTATGAGTAAAGCTGCAATCGCAGCTGCAGATGATTCCATTGCCATCGGTAAAAATGCATTAGTTGATACGAATCAACAACGATCGATTGCATTAGGTGCCAACTCCAAGACGGCTAATGTGGTAAGTACGCCAAATCAGTTTGTAAATGGCTTGTGGTATAAGAATTTAGCTGGCGGCAGTGCTGACTCCACGCTTAGTGTGGGTAGTGATACGGTAAAACGTACGATTACCAATGTGGCGGCGGGGCGCATGAATGCTTCGTCTACAGATGCTATTAATGGTAGTCAGTTATATGCCGTAGCAAATAGCCTGGGCAATTTAGCCACTACTACTAAAAATATCCTTGGCGGTAATGCGGCGCTCGATCCTGATACCGGTAAATTAACGATGAGCGATATCGGTTTTACAGGTAAAAGCACGATCCACGATGCTATTAGATATAATAAAGACAATATTGATAAGGGATTGTTCTTTTATGGTGATAACTTTGTTCAGAACCAAGTAAAATTAGGTGACACAGTAAGAATAAAAGGTGGCGCTAGCGGTGCTCTGGCTGACAACAATATTGGGGTTCAAGCAGACGGAAATGGCACACTAAATGTGAAATTGGCTAAAAAATTAACTGGTTTGGATAGCGTAACAGCAGGAACTGCTACGATTGATAATAAAGGGGTGTCTGTAGGCGGTAAACTCTATGTGTCAACCGGTGGTCTTAATGCCAATAATCAACAAGTTAGAGGTGTTGCAGACGGTACAGGTAGTCAGGACGCAGTTAACTACGGTCAGTTGCAACGCGCAATTAACGGTACGGCTAAAGAAGCCATAGTAAAAGCAAATGATGATGGTAATATTACGATAAGGGAAAACTCAACGGCGAAAGGTGGTAAAGAATATACTGTCGGCTTAAACTATAAGATTACTGTAGGGAAAGGGGCGGCCTCGCATCCTGTAACCATAGATAGTGGTACAGGAACGGTCACAGGTCTTACCAATACATCATGGAATGTAAATAATCCAGCACCTGTTACAGGGCGTGCTGCTACGGAAGATCAGTTAAAGCGGGTTAATGAGAGAGTTAATTCCAATCAGTATTTTATTAATCAAAATACGCAGAATATCTCAGATAACTCAAGCCGTATTGGTGCCAATGCACGAAATATCACAAAAATACAAGGTGATATTACTACTAATAAGAATGATATTAACACTATCAATAATACTCTTGAAAAAGGGCTCTATTTTAGCAGCGATACAGGTGCTTCGATTAAGAGAAAATTAGGTGATACTCTAGTCATTAAAGGCGGTGCTACAGGGGCATTATCCGATAATAATATTGGTGTTGTATCCGATGGTACCGGTAGATTGACTGTAAAGTTGGCAAAATATTTAACAGGATTAGAGAGCGTTAATGCAGGAAATACTACTATTAGTAAAAATGGTTTGAGTGTAGGTGCTAGAACCTATGTAACACCTGATGGCATCAATGCTAATAATCAAAAGATTACTGGTGTTGCTAATGGTACAGCGCCTAACGATGCGGTTAATTTCAGTCAATTACAAAGTGCTATCGGTGGTACTGCAAAGGCGACTACAGTAAAATCAAAGGATGCAAATGTAACCGTAACAGAAGGTACCAATGTGAATGGTGGTAAGGAATACACTGTTGGATTGGGCAATAAACTTGCGGTAGGTACGGCACATCCTGTAACTGTGGACGGAACCACAGGAACTATAACAGGTCTTACTAATACAGCTTGGAATGTAAATAACCCACAAGCCGTAACTGGTCGTGCCGCAACGGAAGATCAGTTAAAAGCTGTTAATACGCAAGTTAACACAAATAAGGATAAAATAGCTCAAAACACAACTGACATTGCTCAGAATACGACTGATATCGGTAAGAATAAGCAAGATATAGCTAAGAACAAGACCGATATAGCTCAAAATACGACTGACATCACCAAGAACACAACCGATATTGGTAAGAATACGACTGATATTGCACAAAATAAACAAAATATTGCACAGAATACACAAGATATTGCGACCAATAAAAATGCTATCTCTACAATTAATACAACTATTGCTAAAGGCCTTAATTTTGATGGAGATAGCGGTGCTGTAATCAACAAACAGTTGGGCGATAAGCTCAGCATTAAGGGAGGTGCAGCGGCTGCGAACTTGACGGACAATAATATCGGTGTCGTATCTGATGGCAGTGCGTTAAATGTGAAGTTAGCTAAAACATTAACTGGTTTGGACAGTGTGACAGCTGGTGGTACAACCATCAATAATGGGGGCTTAACCGTAGGTGGTAAGGCTTATGTAACGCCGAATGGCATCAATGCGAATGACAAGAAAATAACTAATGTTGCTGATGGTGAAGTGGCGGCTAATTCCAAAGAGGCAGTTAACGGCGGTCAACTTCATGCGGCTAAAACCGAATTAAATAACAATATTAATAATGCTAAAACTGAATTAAACAAAAATATCGGTGATGCCAAAACTGAACTTAATAAGAATATTAATGACGCTAAGACCGAATTGAACGGCAATATAGATAATGCTAAAACCGAGCTAAACAATAATATTTCGACCGCGAAGAATGATGTGATTAATACAGGACTTAAGTTTGATGCGGACACAGGTGGCGCTAAGACCAATAAATTGGGCTCTAAGGTAACGGTAAACGGCGATAACAATATTACGACGGAAATCAGCCAAACTGGCGACGATACAAAAATCGGCCTTAAATTGAAGAAAGATCTCAATGTTACTACTGTTACTGCTGCTGATACTGTGAAAGCTGGCACTGTAATTATGGGTAAACAATCAGGTGGTGCAGGTGGTACAAACGGTAACTTTGTGACAGGGCTCGATAATAAGTCTTGGAACGCGGATAATCCTCAAGCTGTAAGTGGTCGAGCTGCTACGGAAGATCAGTTAAAATCCGTTAATGATAAGGTCAATACAAATGTAACTAATATCAATAAAGGATTAAACTTTAACGGCGATAGCGGTACTGCGATTAATAAAAAATTGGGAGATACTGTTACCATTAAAGGTAGTGCTACGGCGGATCTTACGGACAATAATATCGGTGTCGTGTCTGATGGCAGCACATTAAATGTGAAATTAGCTAAAACATTAACTGGTTTGGATAGCGTAACAGCTGGCGGAACGACTATTAATAGTAGTGGGTTGACTGTAGGCGGTAAGACCTATGTGACGCCGAACGGTATCAATGCTAATAATCAAAAGATTACCGGTCTAGCAAAAGGCACAGATCCTACTGATGCGGTTAACTTTAGTCAGTTACAGGATGCTATCGGTGGAACTGCTAAGGCAAGTACTGTGAAAGCTAAAAACAGCAATATCACTGTAGAAGAAGGTACAAATGCAGCTGGTGGTAAGGAATTTACAATCGGACTAGGGGATAAAATCACCTTAGGAACTGCTAATCCTGTAGCTGTTGATGGTACTGCAGGCACGGTAACAGGTCTTACCAATACTGCTTGGGATGTAGATAATCCACAAGCCGTAACTGGTCGTGCTGCAACGGAAGATCAGTTAAAAGCTGTTAATACGCAAGTTAACATAAATAAGGATAAAATAGCTCAAAATACTACTGACATCGGCAAGAATAAACAAGATATAGCTAAGAACAAGACTGATATAGCTCAAAATACTACTGATATCAGCAAGAATAAGCAAGATATAGCTAAAAATACGGCTGATATCACCAAGAATACAACCGATATTGGCAAGAACACAACTGATATTGCTCGAAATACACAAGATATTACGACCAATAGAAATGCTATCTCTACGATTAATACGACTATCGCTAAAGGTCTTAACTTCGATGGCGACAGCGGGGCTGTAATTAACAAACAGTTGGGCGATAAGCTCAGCATCAAAGGTGGTGCTGCGGCGGCAAACTTGACGGACAATAATATCGGTGTCGTATCTGATGGCAGTGCGTTAAATGTTAAGTTAGCTAAAACATTAACTGGTTTGGACAGTGTGACAGCTGGAGGCACAACTATTAATGCTGGTGGTTTGACCGTAGGAGGTAAGACCTATGTAACGCCGAATGGCATTGACGCAAATGACCAAAAGATTACCAATGTCGCTAATGGCGACGTGGCCGCGAATTCCAAAGATGCAATCAACGGCGGTCAATTGCATGACGCTAAAACTGAGTTAAATAAAAACATTGGTGATACTAAGACCGAATTAAACAAAAATATTGCTGACACCAAAACCGAACTCAATAAAAATATTGGTGACGCAAAAACTGAACTTACCAATAAAGGTCTTCGTTTTGATGCGGATAATAACGATGAAAAAACGAACAAACTCGGCTCCAAGGTAACAGTAAACGGCGACGACAATATTACGACGGAAATTACGCAAACCGGTGACGATACGAAGATCGGCCTTAAATTAAAGAAAAATCTTAATGTTACATCTGTTACTGCAGCGGAAACTGTGAAAGCTGGCACTGTAACCATGGGTAAACAATCCGATGGTGCAACTCCTGCTAATACGGGTAATTACGTGACAGGTCTTGATAATAAGACATGGAGTGTAACTAATCCTACTGCTGTCAGCGGACGTGCTGCAACAGAAGATCAATTGAAGACAGTTACTGAAGCTATCAAATCTCAAGGTGCTAATGCAACGGACTTCAGTCTTGTTGCTAATCCTGCGGCGGGTTCCAATGGTGACTACACTGTAGATGCCAACGGTGACGTAGCATTAACAGTTCAAGATAAGAACCATCCGGATCAAACAAAAACCGTAACGATTAAAGATGTGGCGTCTAAATCCGAAGTAGATAAAGGTCTAAACTTTGACGGTGACTCTGGTACAACTATCAACAAGAAACTAGGTGGTACTGTTGCTATTAAAGGCGGAGCTGCAGCTGCCGATTTAACGGATAATAATATTGGCGTTGTATCTGACGGCACAGGCACATTAAACGTGAAGTTGGCTAAGACATTGGCTGGTTTGGACAGCGTAACAGCTGGAGGTACAACCATCAATAGTGGTGGTTTGACCGTAGGTGGTAAGACCTATGTATCTCCAAACGGCATCAATGCGAACGACCAAAAGATTACCAATGTCGCTAATGGCGACGTGGCCGCGAATTCCAAAGACGCGGTGAACGGCGGTCAATTACATGAAGCCAAAACTGAGTTAAACAAAAATATCACTGATACAAAGACTGAATTAAATAAAACCATTGGCGATACTAAGACCGAGTTGAATAAAAATATCGCTGACACTAAAACCGAACTCAACAATAATATTAATGATGCTAAGACTGAACTGACCAATAAAGGCCTTCGTTTTGACGCGGATAATAACGATGAAAAAACGAATAAACTAGGCTCCAAGGTAACGGTAAACGGCGATGACAACATTACGACGGAAATCACTCAAACCGGTGATGACACTAAGATCGGTCTTAAATTGAAGAAAGATCTCAATGTTAAATCTATTGTTGCTACGGATACTGTGAAAGCCGGCACCGTAACCATGGGTAAACAAGCTGATGGGGCAAATCCGGCGAATAACGGCAACTATGTAACCGGTCTTGATAATAAGGCGTGGAGCATTGAAAATCCTACGATTTCATCCGGTCGTGCAGCAACGGAAGACCAGTTGAAAACAGTTAGTGACGAAGTTAAGAAGCAAGGTGCTAATGCAACTGATTTCAGTCTCGTAGCTAATCCTACGGCAGGCTCCAATGGTGACTACACTGTAGATGCTAACGGTGATGTAGCATTGACCGTACAGGATAAGAACCATCCGGCTGCTCAAACAAAAACCGTAACGATTAAGGATGTGGCGTCTAAATCCGAAGTGGATAAAGGCTTGAACTTTGACGGTGACTCTGGCACGACGATTAATAAGAAGCTAGGTGGTACTGTTGCTATTAAAGGCGGAGCTGCGGCTACAGATTTAACAGATAATAATATTGGTGTTGTATCTGATGGCACAGGCACATTAAACGTGAAGTTGGCAAAAACATTAACTGGTTTAGACAGCGTAACAGCTGGCGGTACAACCATCAATAGTGGTGGTTTGACCGTAGGTGGTAAGACTTATGTATCTCCAAACGGCATCAATGCGAATGATCAAAAGATTACCAATGTTGCTAATGGCGATGTGGCGGCTAACTCCAAAGATGCGCTGAACGGCAGTCAATTGCATGACACTAAAACTGAGTTAAATAAAAACATTAGTGATACTAAGACCGAGTTGAATAAAAATATCAGTGATACTAAAACTGAACTCAACAAAAATATTGGTGACGCTAAGACTGAACTTACCAACAAAGGCCTTCGTTTTGATGCGGATAATAACGCTGAAAAAACTAATAAACTAGGCTCTAAGGTAACGGTAAACGGCGACGACAATATTACGACGGAAATCAGTCAAACTGGTGACGATACGAAGATCGGCCTCAAATTGAAAAAGGATCTTAATGTTACATCTGTTACGGCAGCGGAAACTGTGAAAGCCGGCACTGTAACCATGGGTAAACAATCTGATGGTGCAACTCCTGCTAATACTGGTAATTATGTAACAGGTCTTGATAATAAGACTTGGGATGTAGGTAAAGTCGTATCCGGTCGTGCAGCAACAGAGGATCAATTGAAACAAGCCTTGGCAGGTCAAACTGATACAGGTCTCAAATTCAATGCCAATGTAGGCGGTGTACAAACCAATAAATTAGGCTCTACTGTCACTGTTCAAGGTGAAGGTAAAGCTGCTGATACCGACTATAGTGGTGACAATATTAAGACTTTCATCAAACAAGATGCAGCAACAGGTAACACGACTATCGATGTGAAGATGAACAAAAATCTTAAGGCTGAATCCGTGAAAGTCGGCAAAGACGGTAAGGATGGCGTATCTCTCACAGGTCCAGATGGGGCTGGCACCGACGGTAAAGTAGCTGTTACAGATAAAAACGGCAAGGATGTTGTGTCCATGTCGGGTAAAGACGGTGTAGGTCACATCGGTTTAACTGGTAAAGATGGTAAAAGTGCCGATATTACTGCGGAGAAAGGCGCTGCTAATCTCAATGGAGATGAAATCACGCGCATTAAATACAAAGATGAAAATGGCGCAACCCATGAAGTGGCAACCAAAGATGATGGCATGGCATACGGTGGCGACTCCGGTACTACCATCAAGAAGAAACTTAATGAACAATTGGACATTAAGGGTGGTGTCACCAATGAATCTGAGTTGACCGAAAACAATATTGGTGTTATTAGTAAAAATAATATCCTTAATGTTCGTTTGGCAAAAAATCTGAAAGGTCTAGATTCCATAACTTTCAACAATGGTACTAATGGTGCAAACGGTAAAACCGTTGTAAATGGTGAAGGTATGACCATTCAAGATAAGGATGGCAATCCGTTGACTGCTGTTACAAAAGACGGCGTAAAGATTACCAACGGTCCATCCATGACGAAGGACGGTATCGATGCGTCTAATAAGAAGATTACGAATGTAGCTGATGGTACTGATTCTAAGGATGCGGTTAATAAATCCCAATTGGATAAAGCGGCAGCAGCAGCTACTACAACAGTAACGGCAGGTAATAATGTCCAAGTAGATAAGGCCACTAATGCGGATGGTTCTACAAATTACAAAGTGGGGCTCAAAGACCAAGTAACAATGGGGACTGATCCTACGAAACAAATTGCGATGGATGGTACAACAGGTACTATTAAAGCCGGTGACAAAATTACAATCGACGGCAACAAAGGCACCATCAAAGCTGGTGATAATGTTGAAATCGATGGTGATAAGGGTACAATTAAGGCCGGTAATGTGACGATTGACGGTACAAACGGTACGATTAAGGCTGGCGACAAGGTAACTATTGATGGTAAAGACGGTAAGATTGATGCAGGTAAAGTATCTGTTGATGGCAAGGACGGTCATGTGACAGGTTTGGAAAACAAAGATTGGGATCCTAACAATATCACAAGCGGTCGTGCTGCTACAGAAGATCAATTGCAGAAGTCCCATAAAGCCTTGGATAATAAGATTAATAACTTAGGTGATGACATTACGAAAAAAGGCATGGATTTCGCCGGTAATACAGGTGATTTCCACCGTGATCTAGGACAAAAGGTTACCATCAAAGGTGAAGGTCAAGGGGCTGATAGCGATTATTCCGGCGAAAATATCAAAACAGTAGCCGAAAATGGTAATGTTACTATTAAAATGGCTAAGAATCTTAAGACCGATAGCATTACTACCAAAACGGTCACTGCCGATACGGTAACCACTGATAAGGTGAAAGTCGGCAAAAACGGTCAAGATGGCGTTTCCATTACAGGTCCAGATGCTGCGAATGGTACAGATGGAAAAGTGGCTGTTGCAGGTAAAGACGGTAAAGATGCTGTATCCATGTCCGGTAAAGATGGCGTTGGTCACATCGGTTTAACTGGCAAAGATGGTCGCAATGCAGATATTACTGCTGATAAGGGTGATTCTGATCTCGGAGGCAATGCTATTACTCGTATTAAGTACCAAGATGAACAGGGCAAAACACATCAAGTGGCAACCAAAGACGATGGTATGAAATACGGTGGCGATTCTGGAACTCCAATTAATAAAAAACTTAATGAACAAGTGAATGTAGTTGGGGGCATTACCGATGCTGGTAAGTTGACGTCCGAAGATAATTTAGGCGTCGTATCTGACGGCACTAATCTTAAAGTTCGTATGGCGAAAGATTTGAAAGGTCTTACGTCCGTAACGACTAAGGATGCTGCAGGTAACTCTACGGTTGTAAACGGCAGTGGTATAACCATTACTCCTGCTAGCGGTAACACTGTAAGTCTTACTAAAGACGGATTGAATAATGGTGGTAAAACAATTAGTAATGTAGGTCCTGGTGTAAACGGTACAGATGCGGTTAACGTAAATCAATTGAAAGGAGTTACGGAGGGCATGGCCAATGCTATTAATTCCGTGGCGGGCGAAACGCAACGTGTAGGTGCTCATGCGGCGGCTATGTCTGCGTTGAAACCGATTCAATATGATCCGTTAGAACCAACTCAAGTGATGGCTGGTATTGGTAATTACAGAGGCGAAACTGCAGCAGCTTTAGGTATTGCTCACTACACATCGGAAGACACTATGTTCCATGCAGGCGTATCTGTTGGTAGTCGTCATAATATGGTGAATGCTGGTGTAACTCGTAAATTCGGTTCTTCTGATGAGAAGAAGGCTATTCCTGAACGCTACAAGGGCGGTCCTATCAGTTCTATGTACGTAATGCAGGATGAAATGACTGCTTTGAAAGCTGAAAATGCACGCATGAAAGCGCAGGATGAAAAATTAACTGCAGACTATGCGGCATTAAAAGAAGATAATCTTCGTCTACAGAAAGATAACGAAGAAACTAAGCGACAATTGGCTCTTATTATGAGTCGTTTAGGCATGTAATTCATATCTGTTTCATCTTATGTTCATGTGATAAAAAGCAAGCTGATGTACCAGAAAATACCCATGAAAATTAGATGATTTTAACCCTATATAGTATATAAAATGAAAGAACGAAAGTCTACTGTGAAAGGACTTTCGTTCTTTTTTTGTGTTTGACTTCACAAACTTTTCATAATAGTGTATAATACAGAACATATAATTTTAATCGAAAATTATAAATGTGATTAATTTACTATAAAATCATTAGCTTTAGATTATAAGTGTTGTTTGGCCCATTGTTGTAAGGGTTTTTATGATTGAAAATATATTTAAATGAGTAAGAAAATCAATTTTTAAAAGAAGTTTAAAGTTATGAAAATAAATGAGCGAAATATGAAAAAAATATATTTACATTCATAAACTAATCTGATATTTTATATGTATAGTAATTAAATTTTTGATGAAAATTTTATTATTTTTAGTGTTTTAGTGTTGGTTTTAGAATCCCTTATAAAACTGTGTGAAAGGTAGGTACTACTAAATGAATCGTATTTATAGGGTAATTTGGAGTCAGGTACGAGGCGCATATGTCGTTGTATCTGAAATCGCAAAAAGCCATACTCGTGGCTCCAAAAGCTTTGTTAGTAATTCCGCTAAAGCTTCGGTAAAAGTTGGCTTGGCGGCTATGGTTTTGACCTGCGGTAGCGGGTTAGTTTCGAATGTTCAGGCTGGGGATAAAGGTTTCTCTGTTAATCCAGAGCTTGGTGAAAACGCTGTTTTTAATTGGTTAAAACCTAAACCTGGTGCACCTGAAATTTTAATGTATGATTATGAAACGCCTGGTAACCCTGGTACTGGTAAAGAAGTTAATCCTGGAAATAAAACTAGACTATATACTAATAATAAGGTATTTGGTATAGAACTTGGGAATAGTGCTAGTGCACGATCTCAAGATGGTTCGGTATCCGGTATTGCTATTGGTGACTACTCCAATGCTCGTGGATTAGGTATTGGCTTAGGTCAATATGCACAATCTAATGATATTGGTTCTATTGCGGTGGGTGCAGCAACAAAAGCCAATGGATTTAATTCACTAGCAATGATGCGTCAAGCCTATGCAGGTGCAAAATATGCTGCGGCTATCGGTACAGCAGCATCCGCACAGGGTGAAGCAAGCTTGGCGATGGGTCACTCCGCATTGGCAAAAGGTGCTCAATCTATTGCTATCGGGTCAGCTAATCCTACGCCTTTCATGGATGATAAGCATACTCAATATACAAAATATGACGAAAGTAGTAATACCCAAGCTAATACTGCTCGTGCAATTGCTATCGGTCAAGGTGCAAAAGTTGTAGCAGGTACAACTCGAGATCAAAAGGCTTTTGCTGATGGTGTAGCGATTGGTACTCAAGCTACTTCCAATGGAACTCAAGGGGTAGCAATTGGTAATCGTGCTGCTCATTATCGTGATAACGCAGTAGCTATTGGTAACAATTCTAAAACATATGCTGTAGATGGTGTTTCGATTGGTAATAATGCTGAATCCGGCATTCAAAATGATCCTCAATACAAAGTAAATAATTCCGTTGCTGTAGGTAACTCTGCACGTGCTCATGGTGGTTCCGGCGTTGCTCTTGGTAATGATACATATGCATTGGGCGGATCTTCTGTGGCTGCAGGTAATGCGGCATGGGCATTAGGTGAACGTTCCACAGCTATCGGTAACAATGCTCATTCTGAAGGTTACGGCTCTATTGCTATGGGTCGTGAAGCGAGTGCTTTGAGTACTCAAGATGGAGACAAGAAAAATGTTGTGGCTATCGGTGATGATGCACAAGCAACTGGCTCCCGTTCCATCGCATTGGGCGTAAGCGCTCAAGCTGGTACATTAGAACGTGTACGTGATCGTAGCGTTTACAAAGATAATCCTGAATTAATCACTAAACTTAAAGCTCAAAAAGAAGTAACTGATGCAGTAGCAATCGGTAGCGAAGCAAGTGTACAAGAAAACGAAGGCTTAGCTCTCGGTAGCAAAGCAACAGTAAATAATGTTCGTGGCGTTGCATTAGGTGCTAATTCTGCAACAGCTGCCCCTGTAAGCACAGCTAGTGAAACTATTAATGGTTTAAAATACAACTATGCAGGTGGTACTGCTGATTCCACAGTTAGCGTAGGTAATACTTCTACAAAACGTACAATTACAAACGTTGCTGCTGGTCGTGTAAGTGCACAATCTACAGATGCTATTAATGGTAGCCAATTATATGGCGTTGCTAATGCAGTAGGTAATGTAGCTAACAGCACTAAGAATATCTTAGGCGGCAATGCTCAGGTTGACCAAAACGGCTCTATCACCATGACTAATATTGGTGATACAGGTAAAAACACTATTCATGAAGCTATCAAATCCGCAAATTCTGGTTGGGAACTTCAAGTTAATGGCCAAAAGGTTAAAGATGTAAAAGCTCCAAACCGTACAGTGAACTTTAACGCTGGTAAAAATATTAAATTAGAAGGCTCTGGAGACAATGTTACGGTTGCAACAGTTGATAATGCAAACTTCAACTCCGTTACAACTGGTAGCGTATCTATGAGCAAAACCGGTATCAATGCTGGTGGTTATCAAATTACCAATGTACAATCTGGCGGTGATACATTAACAAATGCGGCTAATATCGGTGATATTTCTCGTATTGCTGCAAAATACGATAAATACTTGCAACGTGGTTCTGCAACGTATGAAGCAAACGGTAATGGCAAGATTAACATGACCGGTACAAATGGCTTGACTGCTGAAGTAACAGGTTTGAAAAACACGTATGTTACATCTGGTACAGTATCCAATGACGGTAAGAGATTGACATTGACACGTAATGACAATCAAACATTCGATGTTGATATCTCTAAAATCTCTAATGGTCTTTCCAAAACTGACTACCGTTTGATTGCAAACCCTGCAGCAGGTAGCAATGGCGAATATAAAGTGGCTGCTGACGGCAGCATGACATTGACTGTTGCTGATGCTGATGGTTCCAACCCTAGACAAGTTAAGTTGACGAACCTTGCTTCTAAAGAGCAACAAGATATCAATACTACTAATATCACAAATAACACTAACAAGATTGCTAAAGGCTTAAGCTTCCAAGGCGATAACAATGTTAAAATCAACAAACAACTTGGCGATACTTTAGGTATTACAGGTGGCGCTACAGGTGCTTTGTCTGACAACAACATCGGTGTTGTAGCTAAAGACGGCAATCTAAATGTTAAGTTGGCAAAAGACCTAACAGGTTTGAACAGCGTAACTGCAGGTTCTGTTCGCGTAGGTAAACATAGCGACAATAAAAACTATGTAACTGGTTTGGACAATAAAGAATGGAATGTTCAAAACCCTACCATTACATCTGGTCGTGCAGCAACTGAAGATCAGTTGAAAAAAGTGTCTGATGAAATTAAGACTACTAATGCGGCTAAAACAGATTACCGTTTGATCAACAATGCAAACTCTGCAGACGGTTCTTACTCTGTAGAAAACAACAAGGTTGATTTAAAAGTTAAAGATGAAGCTCATCCTAACAGCCCTGCTAATACAGTAACAATCAACAACATCGCATCCAAAACTGAATTGGATAAATTGACAGAACGCGCTGTTAAATATGATCTTAACGGTACTACTGTTAATAAAAACAAGGTTACTTTGGAAGGCCAAGGCGGTACAACAATTACTAACTTGAAAGCTGGTGAAGTATCTTCTACTTCTACAGATGCTGTAAACGGTAGCCAATTACATGATGTGAAAATCGAAGCAGGTAAACATTCTAAAGTTACTGTTTCCGATGATAACCTCAAATTGACAACTACTCCTGCTACAAGCACTGAAGGTGCTAAATATGATCTTCGTTTGAACAACAAAGTGACATTGGGTAGCGGTAACAATCAAGTAGTTCTTGATGGTACAGCAGGTAGAGTAACTGCTAGTGGCGTTGTAATGGGCGCTCAAACTGTTCAAAATACGAAACATGCAAGCGAAACTGGTAATTATGTAACTAACTTGGACAATAAGAACTGGGATTCCACATCTATCGTATCCGGTCGTGCAGCGACTGAAGATCAGTTGAAAAAAGTTAGCGAGCAAATTACTCAACAAGGTAGCAGTGCAACTGACTATCGTCTTGTAAGAAACTCCAGTGCTGATGGTTCCTACAAGGTAAACGACAATGGTGAAGTATCCTTGACTGTAGAGGATAAAAACCATGCAGGCGTTAAAGAGCAAGTTACAATCAATAACATTGCATCCAAGACTTCTGTAGATAAATTGACAGATCGTGCTGTTAAATATGACATCAATAACGGTGTTGTTGATAAAACTAAGGTAACATTGGAAGGCGCTAATGGCACTACTATTACAAATGTAAAAGACGGTGCTGTAACAGCTACATCTACAGATGCTATTAATGGTAGCCAATTGTTCAAGACTAAAGAAGAATTGATCAATAAAGGCATGAAATTCGGTGCTGACTCCGGTAACGTAATCAATAAAAAACTTGGTGAACAAGTAAACGTTAAAGGTGGCATCACAGAAGCATCCAAATTGACTGCTGAAGACAATATCGGTGTTGTATCCGATGGCTCTAACGACTTGAAAGTTCGTTTGGCTAAAGACCTTAAAGGTTTGAACAGCGTAACTGTAGGTGATACAAAAGTTACTTCCAACGGTGTAACTATCAGCAACGGCGCTACAAACAATGCATCTGTATCCCTTACTAAAACAGGCTTGGATAATGGTGGTAACAAGATTACTAACGTTGCTCGTGGTACAATCGACAGCGATGCAGTAAACTTGGCACAATTGAAAGAAGTATCCAACAGTGCATCTGCAGCAAATACAAAGGTAGCTGAAGGTAAAAACATTAAAGTTGATGAAAGCATCGACAATGTAACTAAAGCTAAAACATATACTGTAGGCTTGAAAGATGAAGTAACATTAGGCGCAGGTAATACAGCTATCAATATCAACGGTACAACAGGTATCGTGAAAGCCGGCACTGGCGATAATGCTGTGACTATCAATGGCACAAATGGTACTATCAACTCCGGTAAAGTGACTATTAATGGTACTACAGGTACTGTTAATGAATTGACTAACAGAACTTGGAATCCTAATGCTATTACTAATGGTCAAGCTGCGACAGAAGATCAATTAAAAGTAGTAGACAATAAAATTGATACTACAAAAACTGAAATCGTAGAAAAAGGCTTGAATTTCCAAGGCGATGCAGGTACTGCAATTCATAAAGACCTTGGTCAAACATTGAAAATCTCTGGCGGTCAAGCTGACGCATCCAAACTTTCAGAAAATAACATCGGCGTAGTTAATAACAACGGGGTATTGAATGTTAAACTTGCTAAAGATTTGACAGGCTTGAACAGCGTAACAACTGGTAATACTGTTATCAATAACGATGGTTTGAAAATCAACAACAAACAATTCGTTACAGAAAACGGCTTCAATGCTAACGATACTCAAATTACAAACGTGAAAGCTGGTACAGAGGATAACCACGCAGTTAACCTTAAACAGTTGAAAGAAGTATCTAACAACGCAGCTGCAGCTAAAACTGTTGTAAAAGCTGGCAAAAACATCAATGTAACTGATTCTGAAGATCCACTTACTAAAGCTAAAACTTACACAGTTGGTTTACAAGACACAGTAACATTGGGTTCTGGCAATACTGCTGTTAATATCGACGGCACAAAAGGTATTGTGAAAGCTGGCGAAGGCAACAATGCTGTGACTATCAACGGTACAAACAGCACAATTAATGCTGGTAACGTAGCGATTAACGGTGCAACAGGCAATATCAATTCCGGTAAAGTTCTTGTTAATGGTGCTAAAGGTACTGTAAACAACTTAACAAATATCACTTGGGATGCTGACCATATCACAAGCGGTCAAGCTGCAACAGAAGATCAATTGAAAGTTGTTGATAAGAAAATTACTGACAATGGTAGTAACTTGACTAAGAAGGGCTTGAACTTCAAAGGCGATGACGCTACAAGCATTCATAAAGATCTTGGCGAAACATTAGATGTTGTAGGTGGTACTTCCGATAAAGCTAAATTGTCTGACAATAACATCGGCGTGGTATCTGAAAATGGTAAGTTGAATGTTAAACTTGCTAAAGAGTTGACTGGTTTAACAAGTGTAACAACTGGTGCTACAACAATTAATAACGAAGGTTTAACAATTGGTGGTAAGAAATTCGTTACAGCTAACGGCTTTGATGCTAACAATACACAAATCAAAAACGTAAAAGCTGGTACTGAAGGTAATGATGCAGTTAACTTGAATCAATTGAACGAAGTTAAAAATGCGTCTAACACTACAGTAGAAGGTAGCGAAAACATCAATGTTGATTCCACAGTAGACCCTAATACACACGCTAAAACTTATAAAGTAGCATTGAAAGACAATGTAACTTTAGGTTCTGGCAATAATGCAATCAACATCAATGGTACTACAGGTATCGTGAAAGCTGGTGACGGTGCTAATGCTGTGACTATCAATGGTACAAATGGCACTATCAACTCTGGTAAAGTGACTGTTAACGGTACTGCTGGTACTGTAAACAACTTGACAAACATTACTTGGGATGGCAAAAACTTCACAAGCGGTCAAGCTGCAACAGAAGATCAATTGAAATCTGTTGATAAGAAAATCACTGACAACAGCACTGACTTGACTAAGAAAGGCTTGAACTTCCAAGCTGATTCTGGCGAATTAATTCATAAAGATCTTGGTCAAACATTGGATGTTGTAGGTGGCATTACTGAAAAATCTAAATTGTCTGACAACAACATCGGTGTGGTATCCGAAAACGGTAAGTTGAATGTTAAACTTGCAAAAGACTTAACAGGCTTGAACAGTGTAACAACAGGTCAAACAACTATCAACAACGATGGCTTGACAATCAATAACAAACAATTCGTTACAGATAATGGCTTCAATGCTAACAATACACAAATCAAAAACGTAACTGCTGGCGTGGAAGATAACGATGCTGTAAATGTTAAACAATTGAACGATGTAAAAGCTGCATCTAATACAAAAGTAGAAGGTAGCAAAAACATCAATGTTGATGAAACTGTAGATAATGTAACAAAAGCTAAAACTTACACAGTTGCATTGAAAGATACTGTAACATTAGGTTCCGGTAATAATGCAGTCAACATCGACGGTACAAAAGGTATCGTAAAAGCTGGTGAAGGCGCTAACGCAGTGACTATCAATGGCGTAAACAGCACAATCAATGCTGGTAAAGTAGCGATCGATGGTGTAACAGGTAACATCAATGCTGGCAAAGTTCTAGTTAACGGTGCAAATGGTACTGTAAACAACTTGACTAACAGAACTTGGGATCCTAATAACATCACTAACGGTCAAGCTGCAACAGAAGATCAATTGCAATCTGTAGATCAAAAAGTTACAGACAACAGTAAGAAAGGCTTGAACTTCCAAGCTGACTCTGGTGAATTAATTCATAAAGACCTTGGTCAAACATTGGATGTTGTAGGTGGTATTTCTGATAAAGCTAAATTGTCTGACGGCAATATCGGTGTTGTATCCGAAAACGGTAAGTTGAATGTTAAACTTGCAAAAGATTTAACAGGCTTGAACAGCGTAACAACTGGTCAAACAACTATCAACAACGATGGTTTGACAATCAACAACAAACAATTCGTTACAGCTAATGGCTTCAACGCTAACAATACGCAAATCAAAAACGTAACAGCTGGCGTAGAAGATAACGATGCTGTAAATGTTAAACAATTGAACGATGTAAAAGCTGCATCTAATACAAAAGTAAAAGGTAGCAAAAACATCGACGTTGATGAAGCTGTAGATCCAACTACAAAAGCTAAAACTTACACAGTTGCATTGAAAGACACTGTAACATTGGGTTCCGGTAACACAGCTGTTAACATCGACGGTACAACTGGTATCGTGAAAGCTGGTAACGGTGCGAACGCAGTAACTATCAATGGTGTAAACAGCACAATCAACGCTGGTAAAGTAGCAATCGATGGCGTAACAGGTAACATCAATGCTGGTAAAGTTCTTGTTAACGGTGCAAACGGTACTGTAAACAACTTGACTAACATTTCTTGGGATCCTGCACACATCACAAGTGGTCAAGCTGCAACAGAAGATCAATTGAAAGTTGTAGATAGCAAAATCGATAAGAACACTGAAGACTTGACTAAGAAGGGCTTGAACTTCCAAGCTGATTCTGGCGAAGTAATCCATAAAGATCTTGGTCAAACATTGGATGTTGTAGGTGGCATTACTGATAAAGCTAAATTGTCTGACAACAATATCGGTGTTGTATCCGAAAACGGTAAGTTGAATGTTAAACTTGCAAAAGATTTAACAGGCTTGAATAGCGTAACAACTGGTCAAACAACTATTAACAATAATGGTTTGACAATTGGCGGTAATACATTTGTTACAAACAACGGCTTCAATGCAAACAATACACAAATCAAAAACGTTAAAGCTGGTACAGAAGATAGCGATGCTGTTAACCTTAAACAATTGAATGAAGTAAAAGCTGCGTCCGATACTAAGGTAAAAGGTAGCAAGAACATTCATGTTGAAGAAGAAATTAACGATCTTACAAAAGCTAAAACATACACTGTAAACTTGAAAGACACAGTGACATTGGGCTCTGGCAATACATCAGTTCATTTCGATGGTACAACAGGTATCATTAGAGCTGGCGAAGGTTCTAATGCTGTAAATATCAATGGTACAAACGGTACAATCAACTCCGGTAAGGTAACTATCAATGGTGGTTCTGGTACTGTTAACGATTTGACTAACAGAACTTGGGATCCTAATAAGATCACTAATGGTCAAGCTGCAACAGAAGATCAATTGAAAGTTGTAGACAACAAAATTGATAAAAATACTGAAGACTTGACTAAGAAAGGCTTGAACTTCAAAGGCGACTCCGGTGAAGCTATCCATAAAGACCTTGGTCAAACATTGGAACTTAAAGGTGGCGAAGCTGATGCTTCTAAACTTTCAAATGGTAACATTGGCGTAGTTAATGAAAACGGCAACTTGAACGTTAAACTCGCTAAGAATCTTAAAGGTCTTGATTCCGTAACTGTTGGTTCCGATCCAAGCAAACAAGTTGTTCTTGATAATAAAGGCGTGTCCGTAGGCGGTAAAACATACATTTCTAACGAAGGCTTAAACGCAAATAATCAAAAGATTACTAACGTGGCAGCTGGTGTAAATGATACAGATGCAGTTAACGTTCAACAGTTGAAGAGCAGCATGGCGGCAGCAACTACAACAGTGAAAGCTGGCGATAGCGGCAATACAACTGTAACATCTACAACAAATGCGGATAAGTCCAAAACATACACTGTAGATATCAAAAAAGACTTGAACTTACGTAGTGTAACTACAACTACAGACGATCAACAACACTCCACTTTAACAAACGGTAGAGGTGTTACAAGCACTGATACATTTGGTAATAAGACTACTCTTACTGCAGATAATGTGAAAGTATCTGATAGTCAAAATAATACAACTCAAACAACAGCTAAAGGTGTACTTGTAGATAATCCAACTAAGGCCACTGAGTTGACTGTTGACGGTGTTGTAACTACTGACAAAAAGACTAAGAGAACAAGCACAACTGCAGATGGTGTGGTTGTTACATCTGGCATGGGTAGTACTAAAGTAACTACTACTGTTAGCAGCAACGGTGTTGCAATTACTACTCCTCCAGCAGGTCAAGGGTCCCCTAAAGATGGTACTGGTGCAGTAACATTGACTAAGGACGGCTTGAACAATGGTGGCAATAAAGTTGTTAACATGGCAAGTGGTTATGGCGAAGGCGAAGATATCAACAATATTGCTGATAATAGCAGCAGCTTAACAAATGGTGCTAACATCGGCGACTTGAAAAAAGGTATCGATGGCCTTAAGAAAGCTGGCTTAGACTTTGCAGGTGACAAAGGTGAATTCCATCGTAACTTAGGTGAAAAAGTAACCGTTAAAGGTGGCGTTACTGATGAAAGCAAACTTTCCTCTGCAAACAATATCGGTGTTATTTCCGATAACAACGGCAGCTTGAATGTTCGTTTGGCAAAAGATATTACTGGTATCAACTCCATTACAACTATGGATAACTCCGGTCATACAACTGTAACAAACGGTAATGGTATCACAATCAAAAATAATGGTGGTGGCAGCGTATCCTTAACAAGCTCTGGTTTGAATAACGGTGGTAATAAGATTACTAACGTAGCACCAGGTGAAATTAGCTCCACTTCTACTGATGCTGTTAATGGTTCCCAACTTAATCGTGTTGCAAACAGCATGAATAATGTTGTAAAAGAAGTTCGTCAAGTTGGTGCTTTATCCTCCGCGTTGTCTGCATTGAAACCTATGGCTTATGATCCTTACGAACCTACTCAAATCATGGCAGGTTATGGTAACTACCGTGGTGACTCCGCATTGGCATTAGGCGTGGCTCATTACAAAAATGAATCCATGATGTTACATGCTGGCGTAGCTTGGGCGGGTAGCAATAGCCATATGATGGCAAATGCTGGTGTAACTTGGAAAGTAGGCAACAGAGACGGTGAAGCAGAAACTGCAGATCGTTATCGTAAAGGACCTATCAGTTCTACATATGCAATGCAACGTGAACTTGCTGCAATGAAAGCTGAAAATCAAGGATTAAAAGGTGAAGTAGCTGATTTGAAAGCTGAAAATGAACAAATGAAAGCTAATATTGCTGCAATGATGGCAAGACTAGGTTTATAATACGTTCATGCTGAACATTACGGGTTGAGGATTCCCTTTTGGGGGTCCTCTCACCCGATTTAATTCGTTGATAGAAAAGAGGAATATATAATGAAAAAATCCACTTTGCTTGCTTTCACAGCGGCAGTATTATTCGGCAGTGGCGTATTCCATGTTAATGCGGCATCTGCTACATTTGATGATCCATTGCTTTTACCAAATCCGGCTAAAGCGCCTACAACAGGTTCTGTTGTATTGGTTCCTGTGGCTAGCCCTCAGGCAGTGCAAAGTATCCATGAATTTGTGAAAGCATGGGAAAATGCGGAAAAACACATTGCTTTAGCTGAAAGCAAAAAGAATAATCATCAAGCGTTAACTAAAGAAGAAGCTAAATGGTTACATTCTAAAGATAAGCATAACTATGCTGATTATTTCCGTAAACATTCTTTAGGTTATGTACATGGCCAAGAAACTGCATTGAACTGGAATGGTGAAAACCGTAATAAAAACGAGTATAGCTATTACACATTCCCTAAATATGATAAGGACCAAGGTTACACAAATAGCTATGGTTACAATGTATTGCGCAGCATGGTTGATCGCATGAATGAATTGCTTCAAAAACAAAAGGCCGTTGGCGGTCCTTTGACTGATGAAGAAGCACAAGCATTGGAAGATGCTATGCTTGATATCATGGCTCAAGATCAAGAACATGTATCTAATGAAGAATTGCGTTATTACATGAACGAAGCAGTTTGGTTTGCTACAAAACAAACTGTAAAAAATATGTCTGCAGAAGAACCTTCTGTTGGCGATATGCACGAAATCAACCTTCGTGAAGCGATTCAAACAGATAACTAATTATCTAATACATATATAATTAAATCTTTATATGTATAACTTTTGTTGTATAGAGTATGCAGATGCAATACCTTATATATAAAAGTTTTTAATATGCAGTGTTGAGACGCAAATAAGGGATTCTATAAATACACTGTTATATAGGCAAGAAGCCGCAACAGAATGCAATATGTATTCTTGTTGCGGCTTCTTTTTATTTTAAATTCTCCTTATATGATATGTGTGGAAACGTGATATAACTCAAGTTTTAAATTTGTAAAATTAGGCTGTGAAAGTGTGTAAAAATAATGGCAAAAATTTTCTGAAATTTATAGTAAAATTTGCCCAAATTTTGTTGACATCAGTATATGGAAATGTTATTATATTCAAGTACCCCATATGAAGGGGCACAGATCTTTGAAAACTGAACAATGATAGGTAATCAATCGAAATGATTGAACATATGCCAGAGTGCGGGTTTTGACATAGTCAAAACCAACCATAATTCAAAGTTACTTAAAAGTAACGACAACAAATAATGAGCTATTCAAATAGCTTCAAGATATCTTGGAGAGTTTGATCCTGGCTCAGGACGAACGCTGGCGGCGTGCTTAACACATGC
>ERZ773010.27-NODE-27-length-112607-cov-9.384587_pt1 | contig 112607 bp, 125 predicted proteins | sample MGYA00580842_ERZ773010 | MGnify/ENA primary metagenome ERZ773010 (study PRJEB29015, sample SAMEA2737982) | human oral metagenome | biome: human oral; feature: human-associated habitat; material: dental | place: China | collected 2107 ... | reverse complement strand
ATTTGGGAAAGCATCTAAGCCCTTTGCTGATGCTTCTCTATACCAATCTCTTCCACGCCCTCCATTTTTTCCTTTATTTAGAAAAGGAACGCAAACTTTCTCAAAAAAATCCTAACTCCCTCCTTGCATCTCTTGGTTAAGCAGCATGGTTTGATTTTCTAGCACGAGTTTGCCGATAATATCATCAATGTTTCCCATCATAATACTTGGAAGGTTAGACCATGACTCATGGATACGATGATCGGTAATCCTATCCTGAGGAAAATTATAGGTTCTAATCTTCTCTGAACGATCTCCAGTTCCGATCTGGTTTCCTCTTAAACTTTTTTCTTCAGCTTGTTTCTTCTCAAGTCCAATCTGGTAAAGTCTAGATTTCAAGACAGCAAAGGCTTTTTCCTTATTCTGCATTTGGGATTTACTATCTCCGATATTTACAATGAGTCCACTTGGAAGATGGTGAAGTCTGACTCCGGTCTGGTTTTTATTGGCATTTTGACCACCAGAAGAAGAAGCAGCATAGGTATCCATTACGATATCTTTCGGATCAATCTGAATATCCACATCCTCCGCCTCCGGCATAATCGCAACGGTCACCGTAGAAGTATGCACTCTTCCATTGGATTCGGTGTCAGGGATTCTCTGCACTCTATGCACTCAGCTTTCAAACTTCATCAGGGAATAGACCGAATCTCCAGCAACTTTTACCATCACAAATTTTACTCCACCGATGTCAGAAAGCTGTTCCTCCACGATTTCAGGTTTTCGTCCTTTTTTCTGTGCGAAAGTGAGATACATTTTCAAGAGTTCTGCTGCGAAAAGTCCAGCTTCGTCTCCTCCTGCAGCAGGTCTGATCTCTAGATAAATATTCTTGTCATCATTAGGATCTTTTGGTAAGAGGGCGATTTTGAGGTCATAATCAAGTTTTTCAATAGCAGCTCTTGCTTCTTCAAGTTCCTCTTTTGCCATATCAAGTAAATCAGGATCGTTTTCATTATTAAGAATTTCTAATGCTCCTTGCTCGGTTTCAAGTGCTTTTTTGTAAGCACAGGCAAGATCATAAGTTTTTTCTAAGCCAGCAAGTTCTTTATTGATTTTCTTGGCTTTCTCCATATCTTCAAAAATCTCAGGTTGGAGCGACTGTTCTCTGAGAGTCTCATATTTGGTAATAATGGTTTGTAACTTCTCAAGCATTGAATTATCATGAAAAAATTAAAAGTCTGATTTTTTTCTTTATTTTTTTCCTTAATAGAAAATCTGACTCAATGGGAAGGCAAAAATCCTAAATAATCCCCAAGACACTTCTGAAATATAGGTTCAAAGAGCATCTGAAAGCGGTCCCCATACCACTAAAACAAGGAAGCCAATCGCAACATATCTCATATTTCTTTCCATCCAAGCGCCTGCCTTGTGCGAAATGATTTTTACCAATCTGTATCCATCAAGTGGAGGGAGTGGAATGAGATTGAAGGCAGCAAGCCCAAAATTGATCATAGAAAAATGCATCCAAAACTGAATAACGAGATCATTTGCATTGAAAAGTGCAATCGCTGAAGTCCCGTGGAGTTTTCCGTAAATCATGAGGATGAGGATTCCTAGGATTCCAAGCACGATATTGCTCGCAGGTCCTGCCAGAGCTGTAATAAGCTCATCTCTATAGGGCTTCTTGTAATAACTAGGATCAATCTGTACCGGTTTCCCTCGCCCAAAATGAATCAAAAAAATCATCAAAAATCCGATCGGATCAATATGTTTCAAAGGGTTTGGAGTCAGTCTTCCTTGGATTTTTGGAGTAGGATCACCGAGCTTATAAGAACTATAAGCATGAGCAAACTCATGAATACCAATAGAAATCAAGAGGATGATCGCAAGTTGAAGATAATTTCGAACTTCTCAAAATGTAAGCATTGACACCTGAAAAATAAAGCAATGAAAAGATAGCGTTTTCCTTGAATTTTTCAAGGTAATCATTCTCCTGCAGCCCAAATAAAAAAGGGGAAAAGCTCCCCTAATTTATGATGTAAAAGATTATTTATAGCGGTAAAAAGAATACCGCTTTTTTCTTAACAAAAGATAGTTCTTAACTGGGCTTTATGTTGACGATATAGAGTTTATGCTGAAAGATTTCCACTTGATAACTCTACCTAGTGGAGAACGAAAGAAGCAACGAACCGAATACTGAAATCAGTATCAACAATCTACTAGGTATCCACAGCAAGACTAGCAATAGTTTTGTAGCCTGTCGTTGGGCTTTTCGGCTTAGTAGATTATTGATATTGATTTTTTTAAAAATCGTGCTTGGTAGTTAAGGTGGCACAGGCGTAATCCTCATTCGTGAGCTATTAAGAATCTACGGACTTTACTTATTAAGTAGTAATCACGATGATTAGGGACGCAATTTTCTTAGTAATCAAAATTTTATGTGTGGTATGAATGGGTGCACGATTCATCCACAATCCTACGGTTTGCTTATGAGCAGGAATTGGCTTTGCTGTCTGGTTTTTGGCTATGAGTAAACAAAAACAAAAAAAGAACTTGATTTTATTTCCTATTGAGAGATAGGGAATGAAGGAAAGTTTTATTATCAGGAAGAAGTATCAGGAGCAAATAAAACTCTTGAATACTGAGCAAAAAGCACAATTGCTGGATGCTATCTTTCACTATCAGACCAATTGAAGTCCTCCAGAGTGAATTGACCCACTTGTGTCCATGTTGCTATCGGTAATGACTCAAGACTGGGTTAAAGATGACGAACAATATAAAGTTGTCTGTCAGAGAAATCAGAAGAATTGAAAAAGTGGTTGAAGACCAAGTAAGAACTTTTGAAACTCACAAAAACCCAGTGGGTTATCTGAAAACCCAGAGAAACCCAAAAAAGCCGATAATGATAGTGATAATGATAGTGATAATGATAATGATTTAATAACTTCTTCTAACGAAGAAGTAAATAAAAATAAAAATAAAATAAATAAAAAAAATAAAACAAAAAAAAACTGATATTCTCCTGAGTTTGAAGAATTTTGGAAAGCTTATCCTCTAAAAAAGGGGAAGCAAAAAGCTTTCCAAGCTTGGACTAGTGCTATCAAGTGAGGGAATGACCCAAATCTGATTATCAAAAAAGCCTGAGAGTATACCTTGGAGATTAAGCATAAAAAAACCGAGGAATGTTATATCAAGCGAGCTCAAGGTTGGCTCAATGATTGAAGATGGGATGATGAGTATGATACTTGAAAGACTTATTCCTGAGTTTTAAATAAAGATGAAACCTACTAAATGGAAAAGTTTGAATTAAAAATATCAGAAGAAGAGAAGGCTGAATGCACAAAATTCGTTCAAGAAATTTGTGATATGGGCTACGAAGCTTTTGAAAAGCTTAAACCAAATCTTATTGGGTATCAAAGGAAGATTATAACTTTCTTTAGATTGCCAAAAACCCCACTTCATCAAAGGTATATGGAACTTATGGCAGAACCTGCTAAAAAATTAAAAATCGAGAAAGAAGAAAATAGGATCAAAGGAGCAATGAAGAATGGGAAGGCTAAATTTATAACCGATAACAAGATTGAAGATAGAAAGCAGTCATTCGTAAAGTATCAGATTGTTGCTATCTACAATCTCAAAGAACATTTAAGTTGAATGGTATCGCAGAATATGACAATCTGAATACCGTATCAGAACAAGGATTATATAGCTAAATTTGCCGAAACAATAACGGTAAATAGCGAAAAAGCCCCAAATTTATTTAAGGAGTTTATGGAAAAGATGCCAACCTTCTCCTGAGAACCAGATCTTTATATTAATAAATAATTCAACATGAACCACACAAAAAACTTCATACTCCGCAATCTGCTCAAGCTCAGAGATAAAAACGGAGAAATCAATACTGAAGCAGTAGATAATCTTGTTGATTGCTTCAGGGACGAACTTTTACAAAAGTTTGACCTCGATCCTCAGTTTGATTCCTACGAGGAAACGATGAGGGAGATTAAGTTTGAGGAACGAGCAAGAGAAATGATTTTATCAATTACGAATGTTTACTAATGGAAACAAAAGCAATAGTCTTGGACTATGTAAAAAACCAAGTAATGACGGACAATCTCCTTTCACTTGCACAAGATACCGCATTTTATAGTAAGCTTCAGCTCTTTCAATCCATTAAAGGAGTTTCCGATAAGAAGTTCCTTATAAAAAAGAGAGATGTCTGAGGGCAGAGTGTGAACTATGTGCCTGTAAGGTATATGGAGAGAATTCTGAATTATATCTTCAATTTTCAGTGGAAGGCTGAAATGTTGGATCATTGATTTGATAAAGAAGTTAATTCTCACTGAAAAACAATTTATCATGCTTGGGTCTGTTATAGATTTGCTTATTTCATCAATGGGATTGAATACTTCAAAGATGTCTTTTGATCTTGGCAGATGTATCACAATCCAGCAACAAGCAAGTTTGCTGTTCTTAAAGCTTGTCAATCACAAGCAATAAAAAACTTTGGACAAATTATGGGGATTGGCTCAGATTTGAATGAAGATTTTGAAGAGGACAGATATGAAGTTGCTATTGAAACTACTAAACAAAAAAAGGTTTACTCACAAAGAATGCTCTCAAACTTCATTAAGGAGGCTCAAACGATGGGAAAACCTGAAATAGTCCAAAGAGTATTAAAAATCCAAAAAGAATTTGAAATCCCAGATGATATAAGAGAAAAGTTAGATTTATTTCTTAGCCAACTTCCATAATGACGGAAATTATAGAAAAAACACTCTATAACTGAGAAGTAAGCATCAAGTTTTACCCAAAATCACATCAATACAAACTTGGGAAAGAAACGATTTTATCTGTTTCCACGATCTGCTGAGTAGTGGATAAATCTTGACCGCTTGTTAATTGGGCTACTAATCTTGCAAAAGATTACCTACTTGGACTTCCTACAGAAGCAAGAACCGATGAAGAAGTGGTAAGAGCGTGCTTGAAGCATAAAGAGAAAAAAGAAGAAAGTGCTGATATTGGAACTCAAGCTCACGCACGAGCCGAAAACTATATCAAGACTGGTGCAGTAAGCCTCCCTGAAGATCAGAGAGTAGCGAATGCAGTAAACGGCTTCTTATCTTGGATTACCGAGAATGAGGTAAAGTTTGAGAAATCTGAATTGCTCGTGTATTCCAAAGAGGACAACTATGTTGGAATCACAGATGCAATCGGAAGTGTAAATGGCAAGAGATACTTAATAGACTTCAAAACCTCAAACAAAATCAGACTTCTTGAGTATTGAATGCAAACATCAGCTTATAAAAAGGCTTATGAAGAGGAAACAGGAGATAAGCTCGACTGAATCCTCATTGTGAAGTTTGCCAAAGAAGAAGCTGATAAGGACTGAAATCCTATTCCTCCGTTTGAGGTGCAAGAAGTGGTAGATATTGATTATTTCTTCAATGCTTTCAAATCTGCTAAAGTCCTTAAAGAAGCTGTAAAAAAATATGATAAGTTTTAAATAGTAGTCAAAAATGAAATTTCTCCTTTCCATAAAGAATTGAATAATAGAGAATCCGAAGAAACTCTCGGAACATATCAAAAGCCGTAAAGACTGATTGTATAGCCTAGTTGTCAAAAAACACGGCACTCGTTCACTAGCTCAGAATAGCTACTATCACGGAGTTGTTCTCGCAATGATAGAAGAGGAAACCTGAATAGAAAAGGAGGAATTACACTACTATTTCAAGCATAGGTTTATAGATGAAGAGTTCCCAAGCTCTCGTGAACTTAATAAAAACGAGTTCTCGGAGTATGTGAATAAGATTAGAGATTTCGCAAGTTTGAAACTTTCTCTCTATATTCCTGAGCCAAACGAGCCATAATTCAGAATTTTTATTCTTTATTTAGAAGAATGCACTGAATGATAACCCTCCTATTCTTTATTATCTCTATTCGATTATTACGGATATTCAGAGATAAGATTTAGATTTTATATTATTATGTTTTTAGAAGAATGGAATTAACAATTAAAATTACTTCTCCAGAGATGAGAGAATTTGACCTCCAAATCAAAGCTGAATGAAGTTCAGCAGACATCTCTATAGCGATCGTTCAAGGACTCTCTGACGCTATTGCCGATATTCTTAATAAACTTAAGTGAGCAACTAAAGAGTCCAAGGAATTTACAGTTAATGCTCTCATCAGAGAGCTAAAGGCAAAAGTCCTTGGAATAAAAGACCCGAAAGCTGATCTTGATGTTCTCTTGTGAGGACTCCAAGGAATTTTAGAGCAAATTACTAAGAGAAAGTAGGATTTTATATTTTATTTTTATTACGATGAAACTACATTTTAGAAAACTCACACAAGACACAAGTAAATTTACTTTGGAGTTTGTATCAGATGCAGTTAATACAATTTCTCCAGAACACTTTATAACCCTCAAGAGACCTAAACTCGATAAGGGGAAGATTGAGAGTATTGTCCGCTCTAATTACGCTGAACAAATCAGTAAAGGACTTTTTACTGAGGAAGCAGGAAAGAAAATGGAGGTAGAGATTAAGGAAGCCATAGAAAAAGAAAAGAGAAGGATTCTTAATCTCCCAGCTCCTACAATCTTTTCGGTTTATGTTATTGAAGTAAAAAATCTCTGAGAGACAACGGCTTTCAAGGTAGATATAACAAAAGAAACAGCTCTCTATTTCGTACAGAATAAAGAGAAAATCGCAGAGATGGTCTTTAGCCTTGAGAACTATCCGTTCTACTTAGAGTGATCTTCTAAATCTCGGAAAGTGTTAGAAATTAAAGATAAGTTCCTAGCAGATAATCCTTATTCTAAAGAGATTGAAGACTGTTTTTCCTCTGCTATTAGCGATATTAACAGCGACTACAACCAAAGAATCGGCAAAGAACAGTATATAAAACCAGATATTAAATGGGATTTTGATGTGATTACCGAAGAAGTAGATTGAATCGTCAAAGGAGAGAAAGCGAATGTTAAAGATATTATAGCAAAGATGAACGCTAGTATTTCAGATGAGTAAAAAATATGAAAATGCTTTACGAACCAAAACTTTACAATGACCATTTCCAAAACTACAAAAAATATTGAATATCGAAAGCACAGTTGATTATAGCCGACATCCCCTATAATCTAGGGAATAATGCTTATGCGAGTAATCCTGCTTGGTATGAAGGAGGAGATAATGCAAATTGAGAATCAGAACTCGCGGGGAAACAGTTCTTTGATACCGATAAGAACTTCAAAATCTCGGAGTTCTTGCACTATGCAAATCAAATGTTGAAACCTGAACCTAAAGAAGCAGGTAAAGCTCCGTGTATTGTAGTCTTTTGTGAGTATGAACAGCAGTTTGAGCTTATACAAAAAGCACCTCATTACTGATTTAAGAATTATATCAATCTCGTATTCCGCAAAAACTTTTCAGCTCAAGTATTAAAAGCAAATATGAAAGTGGTTGGGAACTGCGAATACGGACTTATTCTCTACAGAGATAAATTGCCGAAATTCAATAATCACGGGAAAATGATCTTTAATTGTTTTGAATGGGAGAAAGATACACAAACAACAAAAGTCCATCCTACCCAAAAGCCAGTTCAGCTTTTGGAGCAGTTGATAGAAATCTTCACAGACAAAGAGGAAGTGGTTATTGATCCTTGTGCAGGAAGCGGAACAACACTTCTCGCAGCTGCGAGATGCAACAGAAAATCCTTTGGATTCGAGATCAAAAAGAACTTCTACCAACTCGCAAAAGAGAAAATCCTTACTAATATTCAGAATAAACTTTTATAAGCCCTCCTATCAGGGGCAACTCACCTAGCAGTTATGAAGTTCTGCTGGGTAAGATGCCCTTGATGGGCTGTGGTGCTTACAAATGTGGTGCTAGGGCATAAAGCACACACTCTCCCCAGTGGGGAGAGCAAAGAGATTGATCAGATTTAGTCTTTTTGCTCGCCCTGATGGGCGAAGTATTAAACTTTATTTTTATTTACTAATTCTATTTGATGCCAGAATTAACTTACGGAGAAAAAGCTGTAGGGCTAAACTTCAATCCCAGCGGAGATTGAAAAGTAAGGAGAATCAAAGAGCTCTATGCTGAGATTATCGACACAATGAACAATCTCAGAGACTCAGAGGCTACTCCTGAACAGAAGAGACTCGCTTCAGTAGCAATAACTGAAGCACAAACTGCTCAGATGCGAGCAGTAAAAGCTCTGACTTGGAGAGATTAGTCAGCTTTCTCCCCTGATGGGGAGATATACCCCAGTAGCTTAAAAAAATGGATAAAGCTATTAAATACTCCCGATCTTCGGGCATAGTGTGATACGGGTTCGAATCCCGTCTGGGGCTTAATTATAGATTCCTACTATTGTAGGTAGACTCATATATTTTGCCTAGCTAAGCTAGGCTCTATACAGAGGAAGACAGAATGCCATGAGAGCCTAAAGCTCTCCCCCTGGAGATTTTATCAAAAAAATTAAAATCAGAATGGAAACAATACTGACGGCATGCGTTATGATGAATGGGAAGATCCCGCTATTTTGCAAGAGACATTGAGATTGAATCTTTGTTGCTGGGAAAATTTACTGAATGTATATTTGCAGGGAGCGACAATGATTTTGGACCGATGATTGTAGATTTTTGAATAGAAAAGAAGCAATGGATTTAGCAAAAAAGAACGGTCAACTAATAAAAGTTGACAAGAGCTGAAATCTAATAGACTATTCAGACAGAGAAGAGTTGCACTCAGAAGACTTACGATAGAGAAACTAGATTTTTAATTTTATTTAAATTGTAATGGAGAATACAGAACTACTACAAGCAATCTATGCGAGATATGTTAGAGGTGTTGGCTGAGAAAGAGATGCTGCTGAAAAAATTCTTAGAAAGAAACTCGCAGCCTTAGGAATGACATTAGAGGATTATGAGGAAAGATTTTGAGAAGGTCGTGTTGATTACTTTTGGCTCAAACTTCCAAGAGCTCCAAAAGAGATGAAGAGAGTTATTTTTTGCTATGCAATGTCACATATCTGCACAACAAAAGATGAATTTTGGGAAATTGTTAGTTTTTGGGGTACAAAAGAAGTGGAACTAAAAACAACAGAAATAAATTTTTTAGAGGTGCAAAATATCGTAACTATTCTTTGACAGGCATTCCAAAAAGAACAGAGAAAGCAGAACAAAGCCTTGATCATTGCTTTTTCTGAGGCAAATGATCTTCATTGGGAATTTAAGTCCAACGAAGAAGAGAAGAAATCAAAAAGAAGGGGTAAGGCTTTAACAGAAGAAGAGATTCAAGCTATTGTAGCAATGGCTCAAGGAATCAAAAAAACAGAAATTAGAAAGTCGTTAGAGTGCAAATAATCAGACTTTTAACCTTTATTTTTAGAATTATGACCAGAGAAGATAAGTTAGAAGCCATCTATCAAGAGATGGCGAATAAAAAGCTAAAATTGTGATCTAAATGCAAAAGTCACAATTGAGAGAATGTGATATTCATCAGAAAAAATAAAACCTGATCATATCTATCCATCAGAGAAAATGAAGAGTTTACGGTTTCTTTGTGATATACCCCAGAGATTATCTGACACCCTGTAATGATATGAGATGTATTAGATTGGATTGAGAATAAAAAATTTAATGTTGATACTCCCATAATGTGATTTTGATTTGATGATGGAGATTATAGTGATGAAACTAAACTATTCCTTATTCAAAAGCATTATTCTGAAAAAGCCTGCATTCTTTGGGAAAGTAAAAGATTGTCCATAGAAGAGCAATCAGATGAGTGTATAGACTATGTGTATTCACTCATACAAAAATAATAAATCCGACTTTTATTTCTTTTTTATTACAGATGCAAGAACTAGAAACCTTACTAAACTCTCTTATTAAGATGGGTTGGAAAGCGAAAGACAGAGAGGTTGTCTCAATTGCGCTTGATCCAGAATTTACAAAATCAGAATGAAAGACCGTCTTTTATTGCACTTGTAGGGATTGATTTTGATTTTATGCTGATTTGAGATGGCTTGTAAGCCTAGAGAGTGGCTTATGGCAGTTTGTTTGTGAGAGGCAGTTATGGGGGAATGAAAGGGGGTATTGGTTAAGATGCCATTCTCACCCGTTGGATTATGAGGCTGACTATTCTTGGAAATTTAATTACGAGTTCCGACTCCTAGAATCATCACTGATTCCAGAAGAGGAATTGGGGAAGTTTTTAGTTGATAATATAAAGATAGAATGAAAGTCCACAAATTAAAATTAAATCCTCAATGGATTGATAGTATAACAACAGGGGAAAAGAAAGCGGAGAGAATTTGTGGGGATGTCAGATGTGAGATTTAGAATAACCCACATTACAGAATTCCCTCAATGATTGAGAGAATGATATGTAGTGCTATCTCTAGAGAAAATAAATATTGGAGTATACAATATTTACTACTTGGAAGGAGATGAAGAAAAATACTTTACAATAAAGTGATGGGGGAAAAACGAGCTTGCATTGCAGATGAATGATTGATTACGTAAAGTAGGAAAGCTCTTGCCTTATTATGTAGAGAGAATACACGATTAAGTCAGATTTTAATTTTTTTTACCTTTTAAATATGAACGAAAAAGAACTCATAGTTTATCTTAGAATCATTGCTTCCTCTCTAATATCTATCTGTGGGGAGATGATGATTAAAAGATGATGTAGTGAAGAATTTATCAATAAAGAGCTAAAAAAAATAGTAGAACAAGCACGAGAGCCCTATAATAAGGAAGAGAAGAAGACTTCGTAATGGCTTGATTTTCCCTTTTGAAAAATTACAATTTCTTTACATATTAATCCATTTTACTTATATATTACATATGGTTGGTAGCTTTTTTCTAAAAAACAGCGTTGATTCATTGATACTTGATTGAGAAACTACTCAAGAAAAATTAAAAACAAGATGTTTATATTCTGATTGAACAGCAAGAATTTTTAAACGAGAGGAAAATATTAAAGAATGAGATATTTTAGTAAAAATCGTATCTAGTTCCATTCAACAAAGATTTTTAATAGAAGATATTGCTTATCAATGATGAACTTGAAGTTTTGAGCCTACGACAAAATTAAAAATCAGGAACATTAATGTTAAACTTCCATCAACAAAGACAATTCATGCACAATATTACTCTGAGGGAAATCAAACAATTAACAACAATCCAAGTCCTATTGATTTGATGGCAATAATAGCGGAGAGAGAAGTAGAACATAAGAAAGAAATCATTACTCTCTTAAAAGAGTTTGAAAAAACTAAAGATAAGAGTAAACTTACAAAAATTATTGAACTTATTGCAAACACTTCTCAGATATTATGATACATTTGAACTTTATTTTAAAGCGATAGTTATGACACGAGAATACTTTATACAGCGACTAGTAGATATGCCACCACTAGTATTAGGACTTTTGTTGCTCTATCTCTTGCCTACATGGTTTGCAATAGCCAATAGAACAAAAGATGCTCTAGCTATCTTTGTGCTGAATGTGCTAGGAGGGTGGACAGTGATTGGCTATGTAGTATTGGTTGTTCAAGCAACCAAAAGAAAATAATATTTGAATATAAGTTTTATCTTATTATAATAATCACAATGGAAGACTTTTGAACTGCTATTACTTGATTGATTCTAGCAATTATTATTGGCTGTATTTATTTTATCCCAAGCATTATTTCTAAGGGTAAAGTAAGGTTTGGTCAAGTTTTTATTATAAACTTATTTCTATGATGGACTCTTATTGGGTGGGTTATTGCTCTTGTGATGGCAATTGATAAAAGTAATGTGAATAAAGAAAGAGAATTAAACTCAGACCAATGAGGAAATTACACAACCGTTATTATTAGATGAAAAGAAGTTCAGATTTTAAACGAAGATTTAAAAAAGATACATAAGTTAAAGGAACTCCTTAATTGAGGACTTATAAGCGAAAAAGAGCAAAAAGATAAACTTAATGAACTTTGTGCAAAATACATTGAGGAAGAAGAATCCTCACTTGAAGATCAGTTGCAAGCTCTTAATATTTCTTTTGAAAAGTGAGAAATAACAAAAAAAGAATACGAATCAAAGAAAAAAAGACTTTTAGATGAGATGCTTGAATAAAAAAAATTGATTTTATTTTTTTGAGGAACTATGTTTATTGGGTTTTGAACATTATGATTTATTCTCCTTCTCTATTGATTATTTGAGCTTTGGAGTTCAAAAAAAGAAGAATATTTACATAAAAAAGAAATTGATCAATGGAAAAAAGATTGTCCTAGAACAGCTGAATTAATAAAAAAATACTACGGATAGACTAAAATAAAGAGACTTACTGGTTATAAACTATTAAAAGTCTCTTTTTTGTTTTTTACAAAAAATAAAATCAAAAATATACTTCTTACCTAATGAAAATAGCTGAAAATCTATCAATATGTATGTAGTTGAAAAAAGTGCTTTTATAGGCACTTTTTTTACATACTCTAAAAGTATTTATTCTTTTATAGCTACCCATGAGCCATAACGACAAAGACCTAGAGATTATCATTAGTGCGGTTGATGAATTTACCCCTAAAATTAGGTATATTGAGCAAGAAGCAAAAGATACCAAGAAGAAATTAGACAAGGCTAGTGTAATACATTTTAAGGCGAATGTTGTTGCTTTAGAGCTTGAGTTGGAAGAGATTAGAAAGAAAATTAGAAAAACGAAAGATTGGAATGAAAAAATACAACTTAAGATAGATCAAAAAGAATTAGAAAGACAGCTAAAAGAAGCCAAAAGAAAGTTAGATAATTATCTGAATACCTGAAATAGTTGAGTATCAAGACTCCAAGCAAAGTTTAATGAACTTTGATGAAAAATGTTTGATGGTATTAAGTTTGGTGCTGTTAGTCTGGCTCTGAAAGGAATACAGATGTTATGAAATGCGGTTGTATCAACAGTCCAAAAAGCAAAAGATTTGGCAATTAGCTTTGAATCTGCTTTTGCAGGAGTTAAAAAGACAATAGATGCAAGTGCATGACAATTTCAATGACTCAAAAAAGAGCTTAAAGACCTTACCACTCAGATTCCACTTTCATTTGAAGAAATAGCTAAAATTGCCGAATTGGGATGACAGCTTGGTATTGCAAGAAAAGATATTAAAGACTTTACAAAAACAGTTGCTAACCTTTGAACATCTACAAATCTTTCTACAGAAGCAGCAGCAACATCACTTGCGAGGATTGCGAATGTTTTCCAACTTCCTGCTAGCGAATACGAAAAACTAGGAAATGTTATCGTTCAACTTGGAAATAATTTTGCAACAACAGAGAGCGAAATCGTAGACTTTTCAAGTTATCTTATGGCATCAGCAAAGACAGCTTGATTTACAGCAGATGAGGTATTTGCTATCGGATCAACACTTTCTTCAGTAGGTATTAGGGCTGAAGCTTGATGATCGGCTTTTTCAAAGGCGATTTCAGTAATCAATACTGCCGTAGCGATAGGAGACAAAACGGTTAAAGATTTTGCAAAAGTTGCAGGACTTTCAGCTGAAGAATTTGCTAAACAATGGAAAGAAAAACCAGCTGAGGTTTTCACAAAATTTGTTGAAGGGCTAGGAAACGAGTGAAGCCTTGCAATTCCTATTATTCAAGAACTCTTATGAAAAAACATTAGACTTCAAAATGGTATGCTCGCTACAGCAAATGCAGGAACACTTTTGAGACAAAGTTTAGAGATGGCTCATGAGGAATATGCTAATGGAAATGCTCTGCAATCTGAAGCTGATAAGAGATATGAAACCGCACAAAGTAAAATTCAAATGCTAGATAATGAATTGAATAATATGTCAGAAACATTAGGTAAGAATCTCGTTCCTGCTATGGTTTGGTGGAAAGAATTGTTGGTTGATATTCACTGATGGATTAACAACCTCTTTGGAGCTACGGATGTTTTTAGTGATCACCTTTGAGAATTAACAGATATGATTACGGAAAATGGACAAGCTATGAAAAAGCTTACGCAAGCCTATCGTGAAGGACAAATATCTAGAGATGAGTATTTATCTAAATTAAAAGAACTTTCCAATGAGTCGGGAAGCCTTAAAGAACAGTATAAAGAAGAAGAAAAACGATTAAAAAATCATCAAAAAGAATTAGAGAGTGAGCAGAAATCTCTGGAAAAATCTGTAAAAAAAAGACAAGAACTTATTGAAGAATTAGGAAAAGTTCAACAGGATTTGGAAAGATCAAAACAGAAATATTGAGAAAATTCACAAGCAGTTCAAAATAATGCTCTTAGATTACAGTATTATAGTGAAAAAGTTAAACAAGCTACTCAAGAAGAGGATATACATCTCAAAAATATAGCAAAACTAGAAGATAAACATAGAGAAAGATCAAACTCACTTATAGATATAACTAAGTTAAATAAAAAGTTATGAGATTCTCAAGAGAGGTATAATATTCAACTACAAAACTTTAATTGAATTAAGATTGATGATAGCAAAACTCGCTCTGAATTTGAGGCATCAAAAAAATCAGCGTTAACTACAGCTAAGGCTTTTGAAACTGCACTAAGTGCCAAAATTGCGTATCTTACTTGATGAAAAACATTAATAGGTGCTATTTCTAAAATAGGATGAAGACCTAACCTTTCTCCACTTGCCCCAAATAAAGAACTTCAAGAAGCTATTATTCTGACAAAAAAGAAAATGGAAGTTGCAAAACAAATTAGTGATTTAGAATCTTTGCAGTTCTCTTGAGGAAGCGGAGGTGGTATATCATCTTGAGGAGGAACCTGATCCGCAAAATCCAAAACGGAAGCCATGAAGAAAGAGCTAGATAAACAGAGAGATATAGAAATAAAGGCGGTGCAGGAATCACTCCTTGATGAAGAAGAAAAGATGAAAAGACTGACAGAGATCAAGGAAAAATATGACAAAAAGAAAATAGAATTAGAAGGGAAAACGGATGATGAACTTCTCAAAGAAGCAGAAAACTATATGAAAGAGCTGAAGAAAAAAAGAGAAGAGAGCTATAAAGATCATAAAAAAAAGTCTGATGATGCTCTGAAAGATGTAAAAAAATACACTGAGAACCTCGATAAGATCAAAAAGAAATTTGAGGAGATCAAAGAAAAAGCAGGCGATACCCTTAGAGATATTAAACATAATATGTGAGAGCTTGATAAGAATCATATCAAAGACCTCTGAGCAAGATATTACGATGTAAAAAAACAAATAAGAGATAATGAAAAAAATGAATCATGACTCAAGCGGATTTGAGAGAATATGAATTTACAAACTCTAGAGTCTTGGAGAGATGCTGGGCAAAAAGAAATCAATAATATAGATATTGATAAAGCTATTGAACACCTCAAACTCAAAGAGGAACTCTTGTTTTTGGAGCAGAAGACCACAAAGGAACAGCAAGAGCAAGCAAAAATAGAAGCTGAAAAGTCTGAAAGCGCGAAGCTTGTGGAAAAGCATGAGAAGGAAAAAGCGACCCTCCAAGAAAAACAGAATATCGCGGAGGCATTCTCTAGTTCTGAATCCATAGACTGACAAAAGAAACTGAAAATAGACGGTGATAAAGTTGAATACCGGGATAAAAATAAGGAGGATTTTGTCGAGATTACCGATTTCAAAAATCAAGAGTATGCAAGGGACTTAATCAATCAACAACTTAAGCTGGAAACGGAATATAAAGCTGAAGAAAAACATCTTAATGATAGTAAAGATTTAGCTATCAATCATTCAAAAGAAATCCTGAGAATATGGCAAAACGATACAGATCTTTACAAAAATGAACTCAAAGAAAGGGAGGATGCGACCAGAGCTTATGTTGAGAATGTAAAGGCGATGATGGCGGATATTAACCAAGCCAAAACAGCTTCTAACGCTACAGTGAACAACAACCAAGTCACTAACTCTAATAATAGAACAACCAACTACAATATCACGAATATCGCTCCTAAATCTTCTAGCTTTTCTGGAGTTGGGTTAAAATAAGTCGCATTTATTCATTAGGTTAGAAGCTGATTCTAAAGAAAGTATGGAAAAAAATTTTTTTCCGAAAAATAAATCTATAAAAAATACCTAATAAAATAAAAAATTGATTATACTACGAAAATAAAAACTAAAAAACTCTTCACTAAGGATTGCCGTCCTATGAAGAGTTCCCAACAACTTTAACATCTAAAGTATAACAAATGCTAAAGGAAATTCAAGAAATTCTCACAACTTTATTACCTTTTTTGGAAGATATGACATCAGGGCACAAACTGATTTTGTGAATAGGAGTGATAGTAGCAATACTGATAGGTTTTTGTTTTTTTATCTTTTTGAAATACAAAAAAGAAAGGGATCAAAAAAAGTTAGAAGCTGAGAACTCCTTGAAACTTGAGCAACAAAAAGCTGAACATATTTTTGAATTGGAAAAACATAAACTTAATTTGATCCATAAAAAATAAATCAGGCTTCTTTTATCTTTTTTATAAAAAACATCATGATCTGAAAAAACTTTAAGTTCAAGGACCTTAACTTCAGCGATGAAGTGCAAATCCAGCTCCAACAAGAGCAAAATTATTCTTACCCCCTCCAAAATGTAGACTATAAGTTGCAGGAGAGGACGCAGACCTTTCTCAATGAGAACTATCACGGAGGATTCCTTTCCTCTACGCTTTTTGGCGTGAGATACTTTGATTTTGAGGGAATAGCGATTGGATTGGAAAAAGAACAGAGAGGAATAGTCCACCAACTCCTCAGAACTCAGCTCAACATTGAAGCTAATCCGCAGAAAAATCCCTACTACCACCTCTTTTGGCTGACAGATGATGACCGTGCGGTATTCTGCAAGGCGAAAGTCACTAAAGCCGTGGATTTCAAAAATGCACTCGGAGATATTAGAATGCCGTATGATTTCCAGCTCGCAAGTCCGAGTGAGAAGTTTCACGGTATAGAACTCAAAGTCGTAGAAAAACAGCTTGGAAGTGCTGGAGGAACAGCACTAAGCACCACTCTTTGAACTGCTCTTGGAGGCTATGGAGGAGAAATTGTCGTAGAGAACAGAGGAAACCGACAAGCACCGATTAGGCTAGAAGTAAAAGGGAAATGCACCAATCTCAAAATCTTAAATCTGACTAATTCTCAAAAATTCAGAGTAGAAGCAATTACCGAAAATTTTGTGTATGACAATCAGAATTTGGACTTTTCGCCTAACAAAGAACTTATTGTAGAAGATGGTGAGAGAAATATCAAACCTCTCAGAAGCACTGGAGGACAAATCTTTTTAGAGCCATGATTTAATCGTTTGGTTGTGCTGACTGATAATCCTAGCGAAAGAGCCAATATCAAGCTTTTATATCGTGATACTTACGCATAATGGAAATCGTAGCAAAGTTTTATCCGCATTTGCGGAGTTGAGAGCTGATTGATCAACTCGTGATTACTTCAGAGGTAAACATCAAACAAGAAATCAAAGCCTTTTGAGAAGCTGAATTTTTGATGCCAATAGCTCCATGAATCAAAGAGGACTGTAAAGTAGAACTCTATGAAGCCAACAGCAACGAAGATCGCTTGATTTTCAGAGGGTTCATCTATGAAATCAATCCTGTCCGATGACAATTTCAGACTTTGAAGATTGTAGCAAGAGAAGAAAAGGCACTCTTCCACAAAAGAAAAGCTCTGAAAGAGTATAAATTCACTAATAAGCCAATCAGTGCAATCTTGACTGAACTCTTGCAAATTTACAACGCAGACTACAATGAGGACTGGGGTTTTGAATTGCAAAAAGAAGAAAGTCTGAATTTGGAAATCAATATGGGAGATAATTATTATGATATTATTGATGAAATTTGTGAGCAAAAAGAACTTTTCCGATGAATAGATGATTGAACAGTGCGAATTAAAAAGCAAGGGAAAGACCTTACAGAAAGCCAGATTTTGGAGTTTGATGGATTCTCTCCCAATCCCTGAAACATTACCAACATTGAACTCGTGGGAACTGCAAGCGGTGGGAATGTCGCTCTCATTGAGGACACAAACGGCAAAAAGACTATAGATAAAAGCCAGTATTCAGGAGTACTTACTGGAGTGGTTAGTAAGCAAATCCGTAAAGGAGATGACGCCGAAAAAGCCAAGCAGTTTGCAAAAGAACAAGCTAGACCGCAAAGAAAGTATCAAATCCAAGTTGCAAACGGAAGCATAGAAGCGAAAGTCTGAGATAAAATCAAAGTTGAAGTCGTAAATACTAACAGTTTCTATGACTATCAGTGAGATGTAATCGTGCAAACCAAGACTATCACTTACAGCAACGCAAGTAAGATCGTGCAGTATGGAATCTGAGAATTTCTCTCTCAGGCTTATTCTCCGGAGAAATGGATCCAAGAAGTTGAAAAAAATATCAAACTCCTTAGACAGAGAAAGTAATCTCTTGAAAATTAGTTTCTGATTGCTATATTCATTTTTACTTTGTACCCACGGTTCACATACTAGCCGTGGTTTTTTGTAAAACAAAAAGTAAAAAAGATTTGCAATTGTGAAACAAATCTATATAATGTAAATACATTTATATCAGACAAACAGGAAGATGAGCAAAAAAGAGAAAGTCAGAGAAAATTTCCTCAAAGATCCTTGCACTGTAAGCCTCTCTCAGATTAGAACCTTTCTTATTTCAGAGTGATTTATTGAGGTTGATGCTTGAGGTTCACACTTCAAGATTGAGGGGAAAGATTGAAGAGCTTTCACTATTCCGCTTCATCACTGAGATTGTCTGAATATTTACAAAAGAAAGCTAAAAATCTTTTATTTAACTTATCAAAAGTAGGATGAAAAAGAATGAATTGATCTTGTATATTCCAGTGGGAACGAAGAAGTTCCCTCTCATTATCAGGGAAACTGGAGAAATAGACCCTGATGACTGAGAAGTTGTTGAAGTTTATTGCAAAGAAGCAAATCTTGATCAGCCCTATCTCAAGGCTGATATTCCTGTATTGTTGCAAGATATAGGAGTAATGATTGAGGCTGAGCAAGCAAAGAAAAAAGATGATACGATCAATATCAGAGTAAAGGCAAGAGACAAAGTGCTTTTGCAACAATATGCCTCAGCTGGTGGGTATCGCTCACTTAGCGAATATCTGCTTGCGAAGGGGCTTCAAACTTCGTAAAAAACACACCCCTCCCGCGAAAAACCGACTAGAGTATAGTCGGTTTTTTCTTTTTCAAAAAACACGCCCCTCTTGGAGACGTGCCTGGTATCTAAACAGACCCTAGCTTTATTCAATTTTACCACTAAACCTGAGAGTCCTAGCAATCATCAATGAGGCGTGATACCTTTTTACAGGTTCATCGAGTCAGACTTTGCTCTTGATGATACCTTGCTCTATTGCGAGATCAGGGATAAGCTCTTCTCTGCTTGTCCTACCATTCATCGCAACGAAGATCATTTTGAGGAATCGCCTCTTTGTGAGAGGTCAATTCACAGAGCGAACGATTCAGAGCTGTAGGGCTTTCTCAATCGCCCTGTCATTATCAAACTCATCATAAAAAGCCCTCATTACCATAAGAACAGCGTGAAGTTTGAGCAACGCTTCATTCGGCAACTTTCCATTTCGGATATTCATTTTAACCATCTTCTCTGAGTCTTGGCTATCAATCACCACCTCAGGACTAACGTTCTTTTTATCAATAATAGCTACGATAGAATACAGCCACTTTTGGAGACCAAAAGGAGTGTAAAAAAATCCTTTATCTCCTCGACCGCTTGTCCAAGAATTTGGATGATGATATTTTTCGTGATCGATACCAGTCAATGCAAACAAATGACCGGCATTTGCGTCCTTATCTGGAGTTAGCATATGACTCACTCCAGTCTGATGCCAGCGGATATATCTCGCTCCAGTGTAGCACATATGCTTCTTAGAAAGAGCTAGCCTTACTTCCTCTGCTGTGTTGCAGAAGTAATAACCTTGAATAAGCCCTAAATCTTTGAAGAGCTTGAGAGCTCAGCTCATACTTCGTCCATCTTTTCCTCAGTTTGGGACTCTTCCTTGAGCTATGGCATCATTCCAGAGCTTCATAGCATCCAGAATCGTCTTACTATCAAACCAATCAGCCTCATTTTCGGCTTTGGTTATTCCAAAGACTGAGCAGGCTCACTCTGAGCCCTGATCCAAAATCGGTGTATTGTTATACACGATTTTTTCAGGTAAATCAGCTTCGCCAGTATATTCTTCCATCACGGTTGCATATCCAGGGATATGCAGATAATCTTCCTGTGTGAAGCCTTCGGTGTCGTTGCTAATCACGACATTTGTTAGTTCTTTTTCGTCCATTTCTAATCCACAAAAAAGTAAAATAAGTCTGAATTATTCAGGTTTTTTCTCTACTCCTAGGTCTCAGAAGTAGTTGGTATTGACCCATTTTGTAACCAGATTAAGGAGCGGAATTGCAAGTCCGACAATAACTACTTGCATTTCTCCTTTAACTCCTGTTAGAGTTGTAACTAAGAATGCTACTCAAGCATTGAACATCTGCCAACAGAGCACTCTAAATGCTTTGTTTTGCCATAATTGTTTCATGATATAATCTGTAAAAAAATAAAAACTATCTAATAGGTCTCTCTCAGGTTTTGAGACCATAGATTGCGGTAACAAACTCAGTATCTCTCACTCTCTGAGCTTCTATAAACTCTTTTCTTTGCTCTCCTAGTGCTTTATTGTGATCTGCTACTATCCCATTGATAGACTGCAGAAAATAGATAATCAAGAACACGATACATCCTAGTGATACGAGCATAAGGAACATAAATACCCCTCTCTCGCTACCTGTCAGTGAATGGAGAGCGTTACCTGTAGCTTTAATTTCGTTTTCTAATGCCATTTTTTTATGTAAGTATTAAGAATTAAAATGCTGAATTGAGTCTTTACAATGCCCTGGATCCAACCGATCCAGCACTACTACGATTGCCCTCCCAATCCGAGTCAGTGTTCAGGTTTCTTGGTTTTTGCCTAGAACTGAGCTGATGGTTTCCTGTATTCTTCCGAAAGAATATCAACCGGAGATAATCAGCAACTTGTTCAGCATATCACGGCAGACCGAGTTCCCTATCTGGTCTATCCCTACTGCTATAGAGCAGATAATAGAGGAGAGGTATCAGAGTCCTTTTTCTCCCGCACTCTTTCAAGCAGGAAAAAGAAATCTGACTGTAATCCCCCCGAGCGTCCACAACATCCCGAGCGGTAATAACACGCTCCCCAGAGCTATCGCCACCACGAGGAGAACTAGGCTTTTAAGGAGTTTGAGCATTATTTTCCTTTGCTAGCATATAAAGCTTCTACTTCTGGAGGGAATATCACTCAGGCATTTTTCCATTCCTGGTATTCTTCAGCAGAGACGTATTTTTCCACATCTTTAATGTCGATATTCCTTAGATGGGTAGTATTCCCATTCGTGGACCTCTCAATCCCATCATAGAACTTTATCAACAGATCTAACTTTGCGAGGAGTGTTGGTGCTTTCTGGAATGCAGCTACAGGAATATCAATAGCGACGATGGTCGTAGGTATTCCGAGCTGTTCAATCTCTTCTGTAGTAGGTTCTCTGGTCTCCATAGTGCAGTTATGGTAAGTGTGCATCCTTCTTGGATCTGCTCGGAATTTTGACCCGTCAGGACGGGTTCATATGGTTGTTATCATGATATTGTGAGTAAGGAATAAAATTATTCTGCATACGCTCAGATTTTGTATTTCTTCCCATCTGGACCGATTACGGTCAGATAGGTAACATAGTTCCCCGGAGGAATTGCTCCCGTAGTTGCTGAGGCAGTAGGATTGGTAGTGTCGATTTGTGGTCCTACTCGCTTGTCGTTGAAGAATCCAGCAAGTCCAAATCAATAACTCTCTCCTAGAGTGTAGCGAGTTCCGTGTTTACCTATAACCTTCAGTCCCTCAGAGTTGGCATTAAACATTAGTTTAATCTCGACGATATGAGACCTATATCCCTCTAGACAGAGTTTAACGGTTCATCTCTTCAGAAGGACTTTTTGGGGTGGTCTATTCCGATTAATTGGGAATCTTTTCCCATTTTGAATGAAATAGAATCCAGTTACCATTCAATACGAACCGCTTGTAGCATTCCTAAAGCTTATCAACGGATTATCAATAGGACAAATAAATTCAATGGTCTCTCCTTCCCCACTATTATAATCTCCCATCCTAGCTATAGAATACACCTCCTGATCGTTTTGGGGTCTATACAACACTACAGACTCCTCCAAAAATGCTTCACTATCGCAAAAAGCCATCCATCTTGTTGGCGTCCTTGCTCCGCCATTTACTTTTACTGCTCAAAATGCTGTTGATCGCTGTGTTGTATCACATCCAATTTGGTAGTAGTTTACTGCATTTACTACCCCTCCAGCCTGCCTGAGAACGATAGAGTAGAGTCCACCTTTAGGGAGATTTATTGCTTTATCCAGTTCTACTATAATTTTACTATAGTCCACCGTGATTTTGTTGTTGGTTATTACCCCTGTTGCAAGAAGTTCTCATCCATACCAGTAACAGGTTTCGGCATCAACATTGACAACAACACCCTTACGGACCTCTACTTCAATATTTGTAATAGGGAGTTGAATCTTTTTTAGTTTTAAGGAAATTTGTTTGCTTGTTTTCCCGCTAGAGAGTCTCTGAATGTGGATTTCTTTATTTGTAGCTTCCTTACCGAAATTGAGATCAAGGTTAGAAAATTCGTATACAGGTAATTTTTGCCTAACAAAGACTACTTCTTCTGCAGGAGTAACATTTTTTTCTCTGTCTCAAAAAAAACCACGAAACTCCAGATGATCGGCTCAATTACCTTCTTCCAGTTTCTCAATTTTTTCTTCAGCTTGAGTAGCTTTTTGCTCTAGGGTAGTAGTTCTTTGAGCTACCTCATCCAAAGCAGGGAGGCTGATTGCTTTTCTGAGGTCTACTAATTTTCCCTCGTTCCATTCATAGAGCTTGAGGAAGTTACTATGGCTAGGGTAATTTTTCGCCATTTTGATTTCTCAGATTCCTAGCCCCTGATTATAGCTTGTCTGACTATCTAGGTCCTCAATCAAAGTTGGATCATTCACCAGATTTTCTTTGATTTCTATGAAAATTTTATCTCCATTTGTGATATTCAAAAAATCCAAACTTCCTGTAAACTCAAATTGAGCCAAAAACTTCTGATTTGGAATAGGATTAGAAGCTGGTCTCGTGCAGAGAATATATGCCGTAGCAATATCACTTCCAGCCGAAAGCTTTTTGGTATCGTTATCAAAAATGAATTGTTCCTTGCTTTCTACTCCTCCTTGATTTCCCAGTATTCGTTTTCGCAATTTCGTAAAGTCATGATCCGAATTACGCTGAGTATTGTTGGAGTTAATCATTCCGACTCTTTGAATGTTTGTCATTCTTTTCTATATCACAAATAAAAACTAGCTTTTTAGAAATGCATCAATCATTTCTTTTTTTTGTTCCAAGACTTCTTCTGCTTGGAGTTGTTGAGCCTTCAATCTATTCTGCTTTTGTCCTTCTTCTGTCTTTGCATTCAGATTTCGGATCAGTCCTTCAGACAGGTATTCTATCTCCTGTAGAGTATAGTTCATCAAAACTCTTGGTTCAATTCATAGCTCTTGAGTAAGAAAGACTAAGTAGCTAGAGTAGGGAGAAAACTCACTATTTTTCTCTCCTCTTACTTTCGTGCTAAATGCCGTTGCGATAATTTGCTCTGCGATTCTCTCTAGGTTTGGAAGAATTGCGAGTTCATCACTAGGACTAAGCTTTTTTTCTGTGTTCTTCTTTATGAAGTCCAGAAAGAAAGCTACTTTTTCTTCATCAGTTTTTGCGTTGGTAAGCTCCATCTGCTGATAGAGGGTTGCACCGCCATAAGTGATGAGGACTTCTTTTTTTCTCTTCCACCAGAGCGTTTTTTTCTCTATCACAAGTCTAATTTTCCACTGCTTTCTGAGCATTTCTAGCACCAAGAATTTAAAAGAAAAGAAACCTGACCTGACAGATCAGGCTTCCTTAATTATTCAGACTTTTCTCTTTTGATGAGCCAACCACTTCCTTGATTAGCAGTGAACTCAAATGGAGAGTTCTCCAAACTTCCAGCTCTTACATAATCCACAAAAGAGAATACTAATTCTCCTGTAAATGCTGAACTCGTGAGATAGACATTGACTGGAGTATTGGTATCATTCTCCATTCCCTGAAGAATTACTACACATTCAGGAATCACACGAGGGGTAAGTTTCTGTCCTGCGATGGTATAAGCTTTCGTTGCTCCACTTCCTGCAGGAACATCAACCACCTTAAGATCAAAGAACTGTTTAATCGCATCAAAGTCTAGCGTTTCATACCAACTTCAAGATACTTTCGCTTCAGGAGTATTCGCCTTGAGAATTGTTCCCTTATCATCAGTTTTAACCTCAATATCGTTTCCTTTTCCGATAGTAAGCTTTACATCAACCACTGATCCAATTCTTTTTGCTTTGTTGCTAGTGATGAGCGTATCACAAGCTGTGATAATCTCTTTTGCATTGCTTAAATCCTTTTTAAGCTCTGCAACATCTCCTCTAGGAGCTACAAATACTCTTGCTGCACTGAGTGCTACATTTTTTAAGGTTTCGTTCATTTTTTACGAGTCTTTACGGATAAAATACCCAAATGGGCGAAGAAGCTTTTTCATTTCCGCAGTAGCTTCAATCTGCGTTCCTGCCTTGATGATTTGCTTACCAAGCATGGTATCGTTCTTCAGCACGACAGTTTCTCTTTTTATTTCAGGTTTTTTCTCCTGTTTTTTTGTAGTAGTCATCTGCTATATCTGATGATAACATAAATAACTTTTCACGAGATCAAATCTTCATTTTTCATCAGTGAGTGGCGGACTGATTCACTCTTCCACGATCTTCAGGCAGCCAAATTTTGCATACTCATAGGAATACACCAATGTTTGATTAAGAAGCTCTACAACTTGATACAGCTCTTGAAGCGATACATTTCCATTATGTCCGATCACTCTAATATCAAGTAAGCTTCTCTTGGTTGAGATCGTATCCACTACTTCAGAAGTCAAAGCAAGTAAAATACAGATTCCCTTTTGCTCTCTTTTTGGCATTTCTAGGAAAATACGATCACCCAAAATTGCTTTGAGCTTCTCGTTCTTTTTCAACACCTCTACGAAAGCAAGTAAATTCAGCATTTTTTACTTTATTCTTGATAAAATTTCAGATTTGATTTCTTTTGCAATTTTTCCTCTGACCTTTTCCTTAGTCCTTCCAAACATTCTAGCCCCATTCCCCACATAGAAGAGTCTGCCTTTCGGTTTGTGATAGCCGAATTTACGACCATCTTTTGCTCCATATTCTACATGCACAGCATAGGGAGTATCGTTATAGACCTTGACTGAGTAAGTATTTCCATTCTTTTCCACTTCTGAAACCTTGTTATTCTCTAAGAGCTCTAAAGTATCTTCAGGAGTGAGATTGTCTACCTCAGCTTTGACCTCCAGTGCCTTTTTCTTCAGCACTGCAGGAATGATTTTTTCAAGGTTAAACATTCTCTACAAGATGAACGGATAAAGTCAGATTATCAATCTTTCCACTCGGTAAGCGGTGGACTTGCAAGGTATCAATGAGGAAAATTCCATAGCTTCCAAGATCAAACAGTTCAATCAGCATTCACTTCTTGACCTTGTCGTATGCTCAAGGAAGCACCACCTCTAAGAGTTCTTTGCTCGTTTCTCTACTGTCATCAGTAGGGCGATAGGCTGATTTTTGGCTCATTGGAGCATAGAAATCACAGGAAATATCAGTATAAATCTGATTTTTGATCTCTTTTTCTCTTCCGTTCACGATTTGAAAGCTTCTCTTCCAAATTGTGCATTTTTTATCAAAAAACATTCCTACCAACTATAACGAGCTAAAATCTCCCATACTTTTTGCTTCAGTGCTTCAGACTTGAAAGCAATCTTTTTGAACTCAAAATCGGTTGCATATTCTACCTCTCTTGGTCACATCTTGATGGATTTTTCAGTCAGATTTCATTGTTGCAGCAATGAGAATCTATCTTCTATCATCTCCATCATCGCTCCCTTGATATCTCAAGGCAAACTTTCTGCAGTAAATCAGCTTTTTACCTCTAATTCTAGGAGCGGATCAAAGCTCGCACTACCCTTAAAGAAGAGCTCTTGGCAACTTTTCCCAACTGCCTTGAATGGTAATTCCTTTCCGCCTTGATGAACTTCTGAGATGTTCAGAAGCTGAGTATTGACCTTAAGCCAACCGTTCACGAGATAGACTTCATCAGTATAAAAACTGATCGTTCTTTTCGTTTCTTCCAAAGGTAATAAAGCACAAAATACCTCCTCAATTTCGCTAATCAGTTGGTTTTTTGTTGCTTCATCTGCTTGTATTGTCAGTTGGCTCGATTCAATAAACATTCTTTCAGGGGGAAAAGAGTAAACTATTTCTTTTTCGCCTCAGCTTCAGCCTTTTTCTTGGCTTCCTCTTCGGCTTTTGCTTTAGCTTCTGCTTCTTTCTTTGCTTGTTCCTCAGCTTCAGCCTTTTTCTTGGCTTCCTCTTCGTTAACAAGTTTGAAAAGATGTTTAGGTAAAGCAAGTTCGGTTTCTACAACCTCATTAGGTTCAACCTTCACTTTAGGTTGCCCCTTTTCAAGAGCAACCATGGTGTGATGTTGACCTACATATTCATACTTTTTGGGCATTCCGTAGGTAATTAGGGAATAAAACTAGGAAACATTATATCCGATAGCTACAAAGTTTAGCCCATCTTGCCCCTGCATATTCGCAAATCCCCAGAATCCGTAAGTTTCAAGGAGCGTTCCAATAGCAAAGTCAGCTTCTGCATTATACTTAAGTTCCTCAAAATCTCCGTGCTGGATCGCAGTCACATCAAAGACAAGGATCGTTCCAGTCGTATTTTCGCTTTTGGTCTTGCTTACTTTTCCATCAGCTCCAGCTTTCACCAGCAAGTCAGTCACGAAAATATCAGACCCAGCGATATTGGTAATTGCTCCAGCATAGATCGTAGAGTTTTTACCGTTCTTGGATGCATCTTTGAAATCCTCTTTTTCCATAAACTTATAGTAGGTTGCCTGATCCATCAAGATAATCTTTTGTGCAGGATCAGAAGTTGAAGTAATCAAAGCTTGGAGTTTGAAGATGTCATTTGCACCTTCTACTACACCAATATCAATACTGGTTGCACCAGCTCCAGCCAAAGCAACTTTTCTAAGTCCCTTGTCAAAGTTGAATTTTGCTTTGCTTTCATAGTTGGCTATTGCGGTGATTGCTTCTCCTTTGTGGTTTATATTTCCTGTTCCTGTCTCAGTATCTCCATTGATGATAGCATCCGCCATTGAAAGAAGCATTCCTGCTTTAATTCTTCCTACAAGTAAAGCATCAAGTTCTACTACAGAATACTTTTGAAGCTCTGTCGAAAGGATTACTGAGTTATAGAGTTTTTTACTCTCAATCTTGATTCTTCCAGAGTTCAAATTCTGAATTCCTTCTTTTGCTTTTCTTACCGCATCAGTTCCTTTCATTTCAGGAAGAACTACTGCTTGCCCTGGTCTACCAATCACAGGCACTTCTTCGCTTTTCGCGGTCAAAGTATGTCTTCCTAGCAAAGCAGCCAAGAAAGCAATATTTGGGCTGATATTCCCCAAATCAATCAAATCTGAACTTAATACTACTTCAGGCACAAGTTCCTTTGCTCCACCTTCCTTGGTAGTAATATTTGCTACTGAATTAAGCTCTACCGCTTTATTAAATTCAGCTTCAAGCTGATTCATTACTGCTTCAGTATCTACTTCGCCCTCAGCTGTTCTCAACATTTTGTTGAGTGCATTTTCTCTCACTAAAAGAGAAAGTTCCCTCGTTGTTAAATCTCTTTTTTCCTTTGCTTTCAAGGAATTAAAATACATTCTAAAGTTCATACTATACTATCTATAAAGAATAAAAGATTGTGGACTGAGCCACTAGTTGAGCAATTTTCCTAAGCTTGCTTTGGTTTGCTCATCGGTTTTGATATTCAGCTTCTCCTTAGGAGTGCTTGCAATCAATACTCTCCTTGTGTTGTTGTGCTTTTGCTTTGCTTCCAACTCTTCAACCTGTCTGGAGAGGTTTTCCTTATCTTGCTTCAACTGTTCATTCTCAGCATTCAAATTCTCATTGTCCGCTTTGAGCTTCTCAATCTCAGCAGATAAAGCATTTTGTTCCCCCTCATCATTCTCAGAGTCGGTAGGAGGTATATCTTCGCTAGCTTCAGGAGTTCCACCCTCATTTTCCAGACTATCGTCGCTAGTGTCAGTATCTTTGTTGTCATCAGTATTTTCTTGTTCTCACTGTTCATTCTCTTCATTTTCAAGCTCCATATCTTCAGGGATTTCATTATCAAGCTTTTCTAGTGCATTGATTCTTTTTACTTCAGCATTTTTATTCGCTCCTACGGAGACAAAAGAGTATTCAATGATTTGCACCTTGGTATGAGTTTGAATCCAAAGTTCTTGCAAAGCTACGATAGCTTCTCTGATTTCTGACCATTTCTTCCCTTCATCAAACATTCTATCTACCATATCTCGCATCAAATCAAAGAACTCATCAGGAGTTTTCTCCTCTTGTGTATCTTTGTTGATATAGAGGATTTCTAGCGGAATATGTCCTGTGCTAATATCTCTCACAAGCCCTCTTGATACTCTTTTTTCAGTGAGATCATCATAGGCGAAACCTCTGGCACAAAGAAGTCCTTGTTCTTCATCTACTGCTATATCAAGCGTCTTTCCGATAGGTTGATCCATATCATGCTGGAGATATACCAACCCTTCATAGTCAGAGAAGTATTTGGCAAATCCCTCTTGCCACGCAGAGAGGAGGATTCTGTATCCATTCATATTGATGCTTTCATCACTTAGCGCCGCCTCAAAGCTGAATGCTCCCTCAGGAATCAGATTTTTCTCTTCTTCTGTAGGACTAAAAGATAAAGTCTGAACCTTTCCCTTGGTAAACCCTCCGTGTTGGTTTACAAAAGCCTTGAGTTCTTTTTTCGTCATAGATTTATAGAACTCTAGGCTGTTCTCTTCTACTTGCTGTTTGAGGATCATATTCCTCAGCATTGCTTTTAGTTCTGATTTTTTCATTATCACACTTCGTTATAAATTAAATTCTGGACATATTCTTTTTCAACTACACCCTTATTCAAAGCTTCTAGTGCTATTTTTATAAGGGCTTGATTATCTTTCATGTAGTTTGGCAATATCTTGATATTTGTTCCATTCAGAGGAGCAACCAATTTTTCATACGCTCTTGTAAGGGTTTTCCCCAGCAAATCTGCTCGCTTTGAAAATTCTCCATTGACTGCGATTCTTACTGCATTGAGTTCTGCCTGAGAGCCTCATTCTCTCAGCCATCCCAGCCCTCTAAGGTCAATACCGAGCATCATTCCGATATTCTTGTTGGAGTGAAGTCTAATGTCTATACTCTTGATGACCGCTTCCATACTATCAATTACTCTTACATCACGAATGAGGTCTGTGATAAGTGGTTTCCCTTTATTCTCCACTCCTGAGTATTTTTCCTTAAAAGTCCTTTCCAGCTTTTTTTTCTGTTCTTCAGTGAGGAGCTTATCTTTCTCCAGCTGATAGATTACATCAGGATCAGCATTATTCATATACTTGTATTGAGCGGTCAGCTTCGTATACTTATCCACCAAAGCGTCATCTATCGCCCCACTAAAGAGGCAATCCCCATACCCCTCACGATTCAGACTTGGTTTTTTAAGTGTCTTGGAGTATTCAGGGATTTTTTTCTGCTTGTATTCCAGCTCAAAGATTCCCTCTTTATTCTGCTCTAGTTTAACTTTTCTATTATCAAGAGTAATAATCTTGATTGCGTGCCCTGTATCTTCTGAAACGATACTCGGAGCGTTGATGCTCATTCCACAGGCTACAAAGTTTCTGATCGTGTTATAAATCCACTCCGTAAGCTCTCCCTCATCTCCAAAGATTGTCCTGACTTCTTCTAAGATAATCGGTCAAAGTCAGCTTAATACTTCATCTCCATTCTTATCTATGAGGGTCAGCCCAGTCATTGCATCAGCAATAAACTGAACGAACCTACTTACTACGACATTTTTATTTGTGAGGGCATAGGAAATGGAGTAGCTGGTATCTTTCCCGTAATCTTGAGCGTTGATAATATTTTCCAAACTTGGCGTTCCAGAAAAAAGAATAAGATTAGAAATCCCACCGAATGAATTTTCTTCTGAATTGTCTTTCTTATTTTTTCTCCGGAAATCTCGCCTCATTCGGATTGCTAATTGTAATAAATCATCTCCAAGTCTAAAAAAGAAAAAACCTAGTTCAAGACTAGATTTCAACTACATACATATTGATAGATTTTCAAAGGTTTTTGATAGGTAAGTTGCGGATTTTTGATTTTATTTTTTTATAAAGGTAAAATAACTGACTTTTGATAGATAAGAACTGGAGTTTTTTGATTTTTACAATACGATTCACATTGTTTTATATCCATCAAAACTCCATACCATCGCATCCACGAGGTCGTCTTCATTTCAGTCCTCGCCTGTAAAATTGATAAGCTGGTTGATAAGTTCCTCGGTCATATCCTCTAAAAAAAAGATATATTCCCTCATGAAGTCCCCCTCATATTCCTTAAGCCTAGAAAGTTTATCTCTCGTGGCACTCACGATCTCTACTGCAAGATGTCTTTTTTGCAAGGCACGAGCAAACAACGCTCCACCGTTGTTGTTCTCTACTTTGATGAGGGAAACTCCGTATTTATGGTAGAGAGATTCAAAGACTTCTTCTACATGTTCCTGAAGCTTATCTTCTCCTTGGAGTTTGATTGCCTCTAGGATATATTTGTAGTGAATATCCTCTTTGATAACATGCCCAGTCACTACAATTCCGAAGCTATCCGAGCTTGTCTTCGTGCTAAAAGCTGGATCCCCCCCAATTTGTATGTAGTCAAACTTTTCTGGGAGATCAGCTTTTTTTATCTTTTGACACCGTTTGAGTTCAATAACGGTTTGCCCTGCACTCATGGGGATTCATAGCCAGTTTTGAATGAAACCACTTCATTCTTCCGCTCTTTTCGCCTGAAGACTAACAACACATTCATCTTTATTTGGGATATACTTATTCACTTCTTCAGCTTCTTTTTCGGTATTCACATACCTAGACCAAAGTGGAGTTCAACTTTCAGTCCCAGCTTCACCATAAATGAAATTACTAAAACAAATCCATCTTGGATTCTTTTTGTACTCATTTTTCATTCTTACATTTCTTCCATCTTGTCTTACCACATTTCATAAGCATACTTTTATGCCATTTGTATCCATACATCAAAAAACCTCTTGTTGCAAAAAAGCAAAATCATCCGCAATCAGCGTCTTGTTTTTTGTGTTTTTACTGTTATCTAAGTCATCAAGAAGCAAAAAGTCTGGTCTAACGATTCCATATTCGTGATGATAGTGTATTTCTCCTCTCAGAGCTTGCCCCATTCCAAAAGCTTTTACTTTGATTCCATTTGTCGTGATAAATTCTCCAATACCTGACTTGAGCATATAGTCATCATCATTCAGAGTTCTTTGCTTTTTGGCGTAAAGTCTTCCAAAGTCCTCAACGATTCTCTGGTTATTCCCAAGCATATTTGCAAGCATAAAATTCAATCACTTCGCTTTTTCTGCATCGTAGCAGAGATTACAGATAAAGCGAGCTTTTTTATAACAGATAGTCCAAGCCTCGTAAGCAATACCGAGTAGGGTAGTCTTCGCACTTTCACGGTGTCCCTCACAGTAGATATTCAATCCTTGGTCTACCGCCCTGAATCGTTCAAAATGATACTCAGCAAGTTTCGGAAATCTCAGAGATTCGTAAAAATAGTAAATAACAAAATGCTTGAATGACCTCTCACAGAGGACAATCCTTGTGTTTTTTTTGCTTAGAAGTTGAAGCTCTAAATCTTGCATTTTGTCAAGAGGGTAAAAATCTGATTTTTATTCCATTTTTCTCGGCAAAAATGGAAGCAGGAGGGCGATATTTCCTAATTCATAACCTACAAAAAGAAAAAACCGCATCTCTTGGTGGAAACAAAAAACCAATGTCAAGAGTAAGACATTAGTTTTTGTCTAGGAACTTGTGAATATTATAATTCTTTCCGACAAGGTCTTTGCATCTTTTTTTCAGATTGTAGTAGTATCAATTAGAATTGATATACATTTCCTCAACGATCTGTTTCCTTGTTTTCCCCTCAATGTAATGCTTAAGAATAAATCAAGCTTCTCTCCTTTTCCCTATGGCGGTAAGATGTTTTACAAACTTTTGGTAGTTGAATGGCATTTTATTGAGCAGAAGATAAAAGAGATTGGATTTTTTCAAGCTCCTCATCGGTTGGAGCTTCGCCTGGAGTGATAGTTGCTTTGGTGTCCTGCTGAACATATTTCGTAGGTTCTCCCTTTTCAATTTTTACCATTTCCCATAGAGCTTTGAGATCACGGACATCAACATTTGTAATCTTAGCTCAAGGAATATCTCATCACTGCATCAGTCTGATTTTTGCTCTAATTAGAGTAAAGAGGGCTTGATGAGCCTCTGAGAGTTCCTCCATACTAGGCTTATATGCTTCAATCATCTCTTTCTTCAGCTCTTCCATTGCCTCTTTGGCAATATCTTCTCTGAACTTCTTTTTATCTTCTGCTCGTCCTTTCGTCTGCTTCTGAAAGTTTCAGTTTTTAGGCACCTCAGAATCGCCCCATTTCTGCCTCCATCGCTCCGCAACTTCTGCAATCGGAGAAACAAGAAACTCTAGTCTTAGAGCTTCCCAATCGTATTTTTTGGGTCAGCCTTTTTTTGTTTTTTTTGCAGGCATTTTTTTAGTCTTTGGATAAAAAAGTGTCTAGCTTGCTTTTGTCCTTGCAACAAATATCTATCATTCCCTTAAAACTCTGCTTCTCTAGTGCTTTTCCTCATACTGAATTTTGGAATAAAGCAGAAAAAGACTGAGCCGTTCCCTGCTGGTGCATTGCTTCCGTTGGCTTGAATTTCTCTTTATCGTAAAGGTAATAATTCAGATTGTAGGTGTTTGGGTTTCGCCCTAGTCCATCTATTCAGCAGCAACATAAATCATCCCCCATCTGCCTTAATCTGTTTTCTCCGGCGTAAAACTTTAGCCCCACTTCATGGCACTTTTCCTTTAACTCTAAGAAATCCCTTTGGAGCTTCGCTCTCGGTATGACAAAATCTCCCCCCAGCTTTACTAATCCCTGAACTTTTTTGAACATTTTAATTCATTCAAAGATCACTCCATAGACTCAAGCTTTTTTATATTCCGGCAGTTGTCTGAGAATGCTTGCTTTTACCTCTGGGGTATAAGGCTGACATCTCACAATCAGCCTTTTTACTCTCGGAGCAACTTTTTTTATGATAGCAAGTCTTTCTTCAAAGCTAGGGCATCAAGGCTCTAGTTTGTTATATTCAGGAGCAACCAAAGAAATCTGAACTACACAATTACATTTACTCAGCAAACTAAGGTATTCCTCATCAGCAATCAGTCTTCCCTTGGTGCTAACGACAAACGGATATTGCGACTTTGCAAAAATCTCCAAGGCTTGCTTAGTTATTCCGAGCTTTTTTTCTATCGGCTGGAATGGATCGGATACCCCTCCCCAGTGGAGAGGGATTTGCCGATCGCACCAATTCGTTTTGAGGGTTCTTTTCCCCTCAATAAAGTTTTTGAGCTGTTGAATTCCTCAGCCTTTTTTGATTCCTGAAATATCTACTTTTCTCTGCACAAAACAGTATTTGCAACCGTGCGCGCATCACGAATAATTATCAAATCTAATCGGTAATACACAAAGATAGCATTGGCTTCCACAATCTAGCATGCTTCTATTTTTGAGAGGATAAAATCTACAATTGCTTCTTTACCATGGTTTTTTATGTGGTTTTCTAGGACCTCTTTTTTCTCTTTAGGGAACGAGAACGAAACCGTAAAGAAATCTACGCTGTTTTTGAGGTGCTCGGTAAATGCTCCATCCTCAACTTCTCCGAGGAGGCTTATGGGGTCGGTATCAAGCTCAACGAACAGTTCAGAAAGGTCTCCTACTCAGATTTTTTCTAGTTCTACCTTCAGATTTTCTATATTCCATTCGGAGAATTCCGAAAGTTTATTATCGGAAATTCTGAAGTCAGACTTTTGCTTTTCGGAAAGCCCTATAATTTGCAGGACTTCCACTTTCTCTTTTCCGAGTTTTTGCATAGCAAGCAATCTTCCGTGTCCTGCGAGGATTACTTTCTCTTCATCTACAATAATCGGAGAAATATATTCATTTCTCTCTATGCTTTTCGCAATATGCGAAATATTGAAATCTGAATGAATCTTATTATTCAGCTCATACTCCTTGATTTCCCCTATTTTAAGGGTGATAAGTTTTTTTGTGATCATGCTACATTTGGGTTATTTCGTAAATCTCAATTTCACATCTCGGATTTTCCTTATCAACTCCCATAGAGGTTGCCTCAATGCAGGTCAATATTCTGTGGTTATCATCCGCAAATACTCCATATCTCACAAGGAGGTCATTGATACTCTCCAACTTATTGGAAAGGTCAGTTTTTAGTCTGTCAGGGAATCGGAACTTATAAACGACTTTTAGCGGTTTATTTAGCTTAAGAGGTCTGACCCTGTCCGCCATGAGTCGCTTGATTTGGTTGTTTTCCCATTTTTGATATTTTGTGCTTGGGAAAACGCAGATTTTCCCCTTAATGAATTTCGCAAAGTGCTCGTTCTTTTTGCTTGGGATTCTTCCCCTAATTATGATATCCATTAGATTTTTTGATTAGCAGATAAAACCCAAGCATCGCGAAGTGCTTGTATTGCGGTTCAGTTCTTGACCATTTCATAGTATCCAGCCTTGAAACCAGATACGTTCTGGTCTACTCGTTCATGCTGTTCAATACTATCTACGATGATGATATTATTTGGATTAAGCCTTAGCTCTGGATACATCCCTTTGGGTAAGATGTGGGCGAATTGTCGGCTCCTAGCATTCTCTTCACTAATTGGCTTTCCTGTGAGATCAGTCTTTTTTCTTTTTTTTATAATATCCAAAAAAAGAGAAGCCTCAGATCCGCCGTTCACAATCCTGGCTTTTCTCTTTTTTCCTATCTTTTTTGGTAAAGTTTTTTTCATAATCGCAACAGCCCTCTCAACTAAATGAGGGTCTATGCTTAATAACTTTATGTTGACGACAAAATTATAGCCTTTCCCTAGGCTATTTCAAGCTTTTATTCGTTGTTTTTGCATTCTTCTTGAACGTAATATATAAAATCACTATAATTAAAAATGTCAACATAAAGAATGCATAAACTTATTATATTTTATTTTTTGTTTATGCAAAAAAATGAGTTTGATAAAAACGATATCTTTTGTTGAAGCTAAGGAAAAATATATGAACTATATGGAGTCCTACAAAAATAGGAGTTCAGGAACGTTGATTGTGTATTCCAATATTTTGGAGGAATTTCATCAGTTTACTAAATTCCAAAAAAATACCTTTGAGGTTCAGATAATAGAGATTACTATAGAGGATATTCACTCCTATATCCAACATAAAAAATCCGCAATTAGTGCTCGCACCAAGAAACGCATAAGTCAGAATACCCTTTACATTCATAGTGCCGCAATCAGAAGCTTTTTTAAATATCTCAACAAAATTGACGCTTCTGATCTATTTTTCACAAAAATAGAGTATGTTCCTACGGAACCTCCAATGGTGCACCATCTCACAGATGACGAATTTATAGCTCTCTTAAAAGCTCCTGATTATGAGACAAAAACTCTGATCAGATATAGGAATAGAGCGATAATGTATCTCGGTTATTACTGTGGTCTGAGAGCTCATGAGATTCTTGCTATAAAATTTTCAGACATTCCGAGAAATTGAGGAGCTATTTTTATTAGATGAAAGAGGAAAGTTATCAGACAAATACGAATCAAAAAAGAGGTTGCAGATGTAATTTATGAATACAAACAAAAGAAAAAAGAAATCTTATGAGAGTTTTGGGGATCAGCTTCTGATACGATTTGCACAACTTTTTCTAATAACTCAAAAAAAGATAAACAACTAAACACTTCAGCAATCACACAAATTTTCCAAAAATATAGAAAACAACTAGGAATTAGCTCAAAGACTACCTGTCATTGTTTAAGAAGAAAGTTCTGAACAGACCTTTACAAAAACGGAACTCCTATGGAAGTTATCCAAAAACTCATGGGACACAAAAACATCATGACAACATTGAGATATACAAAAATTCCAGATGAAATTTTAATGGAAAGTTGCCTAAAGCTACAATAATTTTTCAGAGAAACAGAAAGAGAAAAGAAAAAGCCTAGATATAAACTAGACTTTCTTTTTCTTGTATTTTCCCTTGCTTTTTGATTTTTTATTTTTATAATTCCTGTGTTATCAAGGAACGCCGAAGAGGCGTTAAGCGATCTTTCACAGTTGAGAGTTATTTTGTAGGTAAAAACCTGTATTTTCTAAATTTTACCGCTATAAAAACTCATTTATACTATTCTGCGGGTTTTAAGAGCCCAGCAAAGGGATCGCCATCAACAACTTGAGACGGAGTGGATGATTCATGTTCCTTCTCTCACGTCTCTACATTTGTTTTCATCTCAGGAAGCGGAAAGGATACCCCAGACTTAGACTGTAGATATTGAAGGAAGCCTCTAATGTCTTTGATTTTCTCAAAATTAATCTCGGTGTTTTTGATGAGGGCAACTTGCGAATAAAGGTATTTTCTCCAGTTGTACTCATAAAGCGTAATACCAGATCAAAAATCAGAAGAAATCAGACTTTTCTCAATGTTCACAAAGTTGTACGGATGTCAGAGGATGACAAGTGGCATATCCTGAGCATAAATTGCATTGATTTCACTTGCAATTTGACTGTCTTCTGGATTCTTTGTATATTGCTTAAAGTAGTTACTAAGATTTGGATTAGTATATTTAGAGGGATTTGCCATGACATCATCAGTCATGAGGACTTTGAGCACATCTTTTTTCATTCCCATATTAATAGTGTTGAGGAGAATATCATATTCTCCAAGGACGATTTTTGCCTCAAACTGTTCAGGAGAGCTCACCTGTTCAAAGAGGAAGTTTTCCAAAATACCAGCCTTTTCAAAGATCGTTCTCAACTGTTTTACCGCAAAGTTAGACTCCAAACTATTATAGTAAAGAACCTTTACCTTCCGATCGCTCGTGTCGTCCTTCTCTTGTGTCGAAGTAGCAAGAACATAGAGATCAATATTGGCAATCGTATAGGTCTTCCCTTTTATGCTACCAACAATAGTATACTGATTGAGTCCTGGATTCAGATTCTTTCCATTTTCTAGAGGATAAATCACCTTTTTATCAGTCTTCTTATAGTTCTTGGGAGAGAACTCATGTCATTTTGCATCTTTGATCTTTATGGTTTCAAATTGGTTGGAGAATTTAATTTCTAAGTTAAAAGTAGCATCAGACTTTGGTGTATAGAAAACAAACTTTCTTTCAACCCCATTGATACTGATTGACTTTTTTAGCTCCAGAACTCCACTATCTTGGAGATCCTGCTGCTGGACTCCTTCTTTTTCGCTAAGAGCAGCACGGTTGATAAACTCCTTGATATTGCTTCCATCCGAGTAAAACTTTTTTAGCAGGCCTCACTTATACATCCAAAGGAATTTTCCATACTCATCTCCTACATAAAACTTACTATTGATCAATCCAGCTAATGCTCTTCTTAGCCTTACCTTCATCTTTGGAGACTTGGTATTAAAGAAGAGAGTCAAAAGGTCTGTTTTTATAACCTTAAGAGTTTTATAGTTAGGAAGCTGGACTTGGTGAGTATAGGCATCAACGATAGTTTTCCCGTTTTCCAGAAGAAGTCTAGAAAGATCCTCAAAGCTTGGATACTTTTTAATTTGATAGTAAGCAAAGTTGGTATCCTGACATTGCATGAGATTGAAAACCAAGCTTAGTCCATCACTACTCTTAGGGACAATTTTCCCACAGGCACTAGTAATTGGACCAGCAGCAAAGGCTGAAGTATAGTCATCCATTTGAGCATGCTCCAAAATATGCCTTGGAAGGATAGAGAACGTAAAAAAGTAATTATTGTCCGTCGTGCTAGTAGGGAATTTTACCTTAATCTTCCCATCTTCTTTCTCGACACTAATCTCATGATAGGCATTAAGTGACTTGATATTCCACACATTCTGACGAATAATGCGGTCATAGGTAAAGAAAATATCGTCCAAGCCTCGATGCTCACCATCAGACCACGACTTTCCAGTTCCTGCTTCAGAAACATAATATGTCTGATAATCCTGAGTCTGAATCTTACATTGAGCATTCTGTAATCCTTGCTCATTCAGAGTCGTATAATCAATACACGCATCAAAAAGCAAAGATTGATAAAAAAGACTCTGCCCATCATTCCTTAGATAAGGAAGATAAGAAATCTGATCAAAGAATGCCTCTACAAAGGTTCCACCCTTTTGATTCGTCTTTTCTCCATTCTCGACAAGAAATTGATATCCTAGGATCAGGCTAAATACCGCTCGAACCCCAGCCATAACTCCCAAAAAATAAGCCAACATCCTCTTAGGAGAACTCGACTCATAACTACGGTATCGCATTATCTAACGTAGGGTAAAAACAACACAATAATCACAAAAAGCACACCAGAAATAAGTGCAATTTTCTTAAGCTTTCCTTCCATGGTTTTTTTACTTCAGTATTCATTTCCTCCAGCAGAAGCTCCACCGAGCCCCATTCCAATACCACCTCCTTTTGGAGACTGAAGCAAGACACTTGCTATAAAGACAATCCCAGTAATGAGCATGGCAATGATTAATAAAGTTCTCATATCTATCTAATAAAACAAAGGTAAATCAACACACATTTTAACGATTTGCTTAAAGAATGCAAGTGATGAGAAAATTCCTAGCCCTACAAGCTAAAATAAACCATACACTCATTCTTATAATGGCAGTAAACAGCATTTTCTCTAGAGATAAAAAGAGAAAAAATCAGAACACATAGAGAGCGGTAGGCTTACCTTGAACGGAAAGAAGAGCGTCCCTTTTTGCTCCACAAAAATAAGCCCGAAAAAGAAAAAGCTTACCGTTCGCTTACAAAAAATCATAACTATGATTTCTCAAAATGATAACTATGCTTTTACAAAATTGAAGTTATGATTTTATAAAATGATAACTATAATTTTTTATCTAAGAAGGAACGAGTCATGGAGGCAAGAAGTAGTGATTGATCAGTGTTGGCATCAGGAGGAGCTAGACAAAGCAGACACAAAAAAGAAAAAATCCAATAAAGCTGAAGAAAACAGGGGATTCCACCAGAAAGAAGCACGATACGATTTTCAAATCCAACAAAAAATTTCTTTAGATTGAAAAGTGGGAGTAAAATCATACACTGAGATCAGAATTTTATTCTTGTTAGGGTCTTGATGAAGATTGCACTTATCGCAGCCATGGCTCCCAATAGGGTAATTGGATACCAAAACCAGCTCCCTTGGCATTATTCTGAGGATCTTCAATATTTCAAAAAGACAACCCTGAATCATACTGTCGTTATGGGAAAGAATACCTTTATTTCACTGGGGAAACCGCTCCCGCAGAGGAGAAATGTTGTCATTTCTTCCCAGCCGATTCCTTCGCTTGAATGTTATCCGGACAGGGCAAGCTTTTTGGCAGATTTCAAGCCCACAGATCCAGAAGAACAGGTTTTCATTATTGGAGGAGCCTATACCTATCAGAGCTTTCTTCCGGATGCAGATCTTATTTATCTGACCAAAATCAGAAAAAACTACCAAGGAGATACCTTTTTCCCCAGTTTTGAGTCAGATTTTGTCTGTATTTCAGAGATACCGGGACAAGAGGTAGACTTCCTGATCTATCAAAGAAAATAACTTTTATTTCCTGTACTTTCAATTCATGCAAAGTTATCTCGCTATTGTCAAAAACGTTCTAGACCACGGAGAACGAAAAGACAACAGGACTGGAATCCGCACAAAAGCCATCGCAGGAACTTTTTTTGAGCACAATATGCAGGAGGGCTTTCCACTTTTGACGACAAAAAAAATCCCTTTTAGGCTTGTAGCTTCAGAATTAGAATTTTTCATCAAGGGGATTACTGACAAGGAGCGACTTTTAGCGAGAAATAACCATATTCGAGACGAATGGTGCTCGCCTGACCGTGTGCCTTATAGTCATGATACTGCGACGCAGGCAGCGATGAAAGCGGAGAGGGAACTTGGACCGATTTATGGCTTTCAGCGAAGGCATTTCGGTGCTAAGTATCAGACCTTTAGTACTAATTACAATCAGCAAGGTGTAGATCAGTTAAAAAATCTGATCCAAACCCTCAAAAAGAATCCTTCTGACAGGAGAATGATCGTCTCAGCTCGGAATCCAATGGATCTAGGACGTATGGCTTTGCCGCCTTGTCATTATGGATTTCAGGTGACCGTCATCAATGGAAAGCTCAACCTTTTACGAAATCAAAGATCAGTAGACATCGGATTAGGACTCCCTTTTAATATCGCAAGCTATGGGCTTTTACTCCATCTTCTTGCCAAGGAAGCAGGATTACAAGAAGGAAAACTCGTTGGATTTCTCGCGGATACCCATATTTATGAGAACCATATTTCTGCTCTTCAGGAACAGCTGACTAGAATACCAAAGCCCCTTCCAAATATAGAAACCAAGCAATGCTCTTCAATTTTTGAACGGGAATACACCGACACCGTAATAAACGGCTATAATCCAGATGCTTCTTTGCCTATGGATGTCGCTGTCTAAATTTAAAAATCTTTCTTATTTCCTTTTCTATCAACCATGTCAAAACTCAACTTCAAAATCCTCAAGCAAAAAGGGAAAGCCAGAGTCAGTGAAATCACCCTCAATGGAATCACCCTCAAAACGCCGATTTTTATGCCGGTGGGGACTAAAGCTACGATCAAAGGTCTAATTTTAGATCTTTTGCAGGATCCACACTATATTGGAAATCAGATTGAGCCGATCAAGCTGATTCTCGCAAACACTTTTCATCTCTATTTGCGTCCCGGAAGTAAAGTTGTGCAGGCGGCTGGAGGGTTACATCAGTTTGAAAACTGGAAAGACGGGCTGATTCTGACTGACAGTGGTGGGTTTCAGGTTTTTTCTCTTGGTCTGGCAAATCAAAAATTCAACGACCAAAAACACACTCACAAAGTAGGAATAAAGCTGACTGAAGAGGGCGTAAAATTCCGTTCACCTTATGATGGAAGTAAGCATATCTTCACGCCAGAAAATGTGGTAGATATGCAATGTGAGCTTTGATCTGATATTATGATGGTGCTAGATGTTTGCTCTCCTGCTGGTTCTGACAAGAAAACCATAGAAAAGCATATTGCTATGACCCATCGCCGAGCCAAAAGAGCTTTTGAACATTTCAAGCCGAAATACGAAGAAGCAAGAGGTGTGCTGTTCCCTATCGTTCAAGGGGGGAGCTATCTGGATCTTAGAACCCAATCCGCAGAATATCTTTCTCAGTTTGCCTGGGATGGAATTGCGATCGGTGGGGTGAGCGTTGGAGAAAGTAGAGAGCTGATTGAGCAAGTGATCGCACATACCGCACCACTTTTACCAAATGAGAAGCCGAGATATTTGATGGGCGTAGGAACTCCAGAAGACCTGCGTTTTGCGATAGAACAGGGGGTAGATATGTTTGACTGTGTCGCAGCAACGAGACTTGGAAGACATGGAATCGCCTTTTCTGATCAGGGGAATATCAAAATTACAAATTCTGACTTTAGAACTGATTTTTCTCCTTTGACTGAGAACTGTGATTGTTATACTTGTAGAAACTTTAGCAAAGCTTACCTCTGCCACCTCATCAGAGAACAGGAAACACTCTGAGGAAGCCTTGTCGGACTGCATAATATCGTGTATTTGAACCGTATTTTAGAGGACTGGAAAAAGAAATTTTTGGAAGAAAATTAAACAGTGGAAGTCTGATTTTTATCTTTTTGTTTCAAAAGAGATTTCAGCTCATCAGCTAGTTTTTGAGCAATTTTCTTTTCTCCAGAATCAGGGAATAAGGGCTCTAGTGAGATAAATTTTTTTCCTTTATGATGCCTGAGATAAACAGAGCCTTGGAGATTCGGATAATCTTTTTGGAGTTGCTCAAGGTAAGGAAAGATCACTTCATCAGACAGCTGAGCAAGATTGTGAAAATACAAAAAGGTTCTTGTGTGATTCTTCATTCTTACAACTCATTCATCATAAGTTTTGCTATTAAAAAGCGTCATCATTTCCATATAGCGCATGGTATCAAGATTCGGAATGAGGATTTCTTTCAGATTTTCTTTGGTTGGGGAAGTATTACTTCAGCTTCACGGCTGAACAGGAGGCTGATTAGTGGTCTTGGGATTATTTAGAGTCATAATCTTGCTTTGTAAAGAATAAAGTTATCAAAAGTCTATAATTCAAAGTTTGTTGTCTGGAGTGATGATAAAGTTGTGCAAATTGGGATCTGGATGCTTAGGAAAATGCTTGAGGAAAAAATTATAGGCTAGTTCAAGTGTTGTTCACTTCTTACTATCCCCATAAAGCTGTGTAAAAACTGTGGGATCCGGCTCCCAGACCCCATCAAACTCTTTAATAAAACTTGATATCATTATTGTAGGATCAGATTCCAACATTCCAGGGTTGATAAATTCCTTCTGAAATGCTTTTTTTCACATTTTAGGTAACAAATCTCTTTCTATAAGATGAAGATAATTTGAGATCATTTTATCACTGATATTCTGTTCTTTACAATTTTCATACAGCGTCTTGTCTGATTTGATAAGAAGGTTGTCTGAAGTTCAAAAAGCAAAATGTCTTTCAAAAAAAGGAGAAAAGACTGATCTCATAATCTCAAATCGTAAAGTTGTACCAGGGATTTTATCCATAACAATAATTGGTATTTCTCATTGATATATTTCCAAAAGGCGGGGAAACTGAAGGGTCTTAAGAATAGCTTGTTGTTTTTTGATCGTTTCAATGCTAGAAATATCGCTTTTTGCCTCTACATTTTTTTGTCATGAAAGTGTAGAATAAAGGTTAAAGTCTGTTGGATCAGTAACAATACTGAGATAGTTTTTATGCAGTTTCTTGACCCAGGTATCATATTCAAGAATAAACTTTTTTTGGAGCTTTATTTCAGCTTTCACTTTATTTTTGATATTAATATCTTGAGAATCTAGATATCCAGGATGAGGTAACTTTACCACATAAACTCATTTCCCGTCTTTTTGGATTTCAAATACACTCGCCCAAGCCCCCTCACCGATCTTACGAAGAGAAAAATCCTGACCAATTTTCCTGCGGATCGCTTCAAATGCTTCTGCATAAGGAAAAATATCAGCATAATCCTTAGGATCATACTTCAACCGTTCTAAATCTTTGGGATTTAGCTTCAATCATTCTCAATGAGAGGAAAGATGATTAGTTGGCATCAAAAAGTAATGAGGTAAACTACCTCTCTAGTATAGTCAAAAAAAGAGAAATGTCAAAACTTACCGCTTTTTCCTCCCGCTAATTTTCAAGGTTCCGAGTTCTGAAAGGAGCAAGACGATCTCTTTCTGGGTTGCCTCACTTTCTTCTTCCAAAAAGCTGTCCCCATGCCAAATGGCAATGTGTAATCCATGATAGCGACTGAGAATCTCGCGAAGCTCTTGTCTGTCAAGAACAGTAGTTTTGAGTCTCTTACTAATAGAGGCAAAAAGCTGATCTTGGTTCAGAATTTTATGTCCATTGAGAATAAGACGGTTATTAGGCAGTGCGGGAAGCATCTTGGGCATTTGAAAATATAAATATTTCTACTATAGTTTCTGGCTAGCAAATTGCAATCTTTTTAATTTTTTTTATTTCTCTTTCAGGATCACGCTTGTCTCTGAAATAATTAGTAAAATTATAGCTTGAGAACAGAGGTATCTTTAGCTAACAGAAGCTTGCAGAAGTTCCGTTGATAGCAGCTTTAGTAAGACGTATTTTGAGCGTATTATTTTAGAAACGTGGAAAAGTTTTTTAAATCCATTGCTGATATCCTAAGAGTCTTTCCAAAGATCCTCAGCCAAGAATCAGATTTTTCTTCTAATTAAAAGTTTTGAAAACACTATTGTGAAAGGCGTAGCATGAAATATTAATTTTTAACTGTCCCACGATCAGAGATAAGACCTTCATAAGTGAAAATGTTGTTTTTCCCTCAGAGCATTTTTTGATAAAAAGTCTGAACTCTAGTAGCGCTTTTGAAGAGTTCTTTTAAGTATTTCTCTTCAGCTTTGTCTCAGGTTTCTAATTTAATATTTGGGATATCTTGCCAGTTTGGACCAAAATACTTACTAAAAATCTGATCTTTAGAACTATGCTTATTTACATTCTGAATCCGATTATACAAAGAAGAAACCGGGATATCATTAAATTTAATCCCGTTATTTTGATTCTTTATTGATAAGATTAGAGATGGATAACTCTCAAGATTAGTTGCATTAGCCTGTTCCTTGAGTTTGGTTTTTTGAGATTCACTCATTGAAAGAGCTCCAGGATCTATTCCAATGTCTCTGTAAAATGCGTTTAATCTTTCTCTTTCTTCAGCCTCTAGTTGTCCCTGCTTATTTCCTATAAGTGTGCTAGGAATATCTTTTGCCTGTTTTAATCCAATCTGACCAGCTGGTGTTGGGATAATCCCTACATTTCCAACGACTTTTTCTGCAGTTTCCATAACACCACTGGTTAGTTTATCAATTCATCAGATTTTTGTTTTTCCAGATGAAAATGCGAGCTTAACAAAATACCACATTAGAGCAAGTGTCATAAATGCAAGCATAATATCTTTGAAGGATTTTGTCCCATGATAGAGCGCTACTTTTGCATGCTCTCAAATGGTGAGTTCCGATTGATAAGAATTAATACTTCTCGCTTGATCACTGGTTATAGTTTCAGAGACTTTTACACTTCCATTGTCAAACTCAGAAGATCAGTTATCTTGTGACAAAAAGAACCCTTGAAGAATGACAACAAAAAGAATCATAATACTGATCCATAATGCGAAAAATACAGGTTTAAAAACAAGTACAATCATATCTCCAAGATTAAGAGCAGGTGCAGATAAGTTCAATTTTAATCACAAAAAATCTTCTATTAATTTTTTTCTAGACAGTAGGACAATAATAGGACTTGCTGCAATAAAAATCCGCAAATAAAGCAGTCTAATAATAAGCACAGCAACCAAAACCAAAAGCGAAAATGCATAGAGGATAATCATTCCTGAGCTCAGAATAAGACTGATAATTGCTTTTGAAAACATCTCGATACAATTAGTAGGATTAGCTTCATAGTTTATGATCTGATTTTGGCTCTGAAAGACTGAGAATCCAAGATAGACAAGGGGGCCTCCGAGATTGTCTGATTTAGGTAGTAGCGAATCAATTAAGTTTTTCTCAAAATCATCAGGTAATTTTTCCACATCATATTCTTTCCAGAGGAGTTCTTTATCTTTTTGAGAAAATACATCCGCAAATACGTTAATTTCAACCCCTTTAGGTGGCGTCTTAAAAGGTTTTGAAAGAAGAGGATCACTTTTGATAGAGGTGAGAAGAGATTTACGATAATTTGAGTTGGAACTAATGACTTGTGATGGGAAAGAAGAAATCGTTGCTATCCCTATCGTAGAAAAGTCAAGAAGCACCATCACAAGGAATCGGCTCGCTTGGACCAATATACTAGCTATCAAAAGTTCAGTAATGAAGGAGGTAGGATTCTTTGCCTTAGTGCTAAAATTAAAAATATAGTTAAAAATACCGATCAAAAATAAAATTCAGATTGTATAATTTACAAAAGTTCTTGAGATTTGTCGGATTTTCCGGAGAAGTCCATCGAGATGTATAAACTCTCCATAAACAAATGTATTAGTCATCAATTTCCCTGCAATACTACCCAGAATAACCCATACCCAGGAAGCAAAACTTCCTATAACACTCAGAATGGTTTTAAAGGTCTCCAATCCCTTTGTTGTCTCTGTAGTACAAATGTCCGCCGCAAAAGCATTCCCAACGAGGAAAAAACTGATCATTACAAGAATGATTCAGATTTTTCGTTGAGAGACTTGCTTTCTTCTAGGCATAAACAACTGAAACAAGAGATAAAATTACTTTCCTTTCACTGTTAATTTTCCGCTGGTCGCATCAAGGGAGTAGTGCTTATTTCCAATCTTGATATTTGCATTTTTACTCCATTCTCCGATTCTACCAGATTTCTGTATAGTACCGTCACTCAGAATTGCTTCCATAGCTCACTTTATTTTTGAGGCTTCAGATCATGCTACTTCAGGATCATCCTTCGCACTACTTCATTTATCGAGCTGCCCTTTCCACAGAGTATCAGCCAAATTTGCCATTTTTGTAGCATTTTCTTGTGAGGTATAAGTGCTTGATCTGATTTCATCAAGGTTTTTATAGGTATCAAGTGCGGAATTTACATTATTGTGATCAATGTTAAAGGTTGAAATCGGATCTGCTCCCTCAGTAAAAAAGGCCTTACTTTTTTCCTTAAATGCTTTATCATCATTGCCTTTATCATTATCGTCGGGAGAAAGCCAGGCCTTGAGATTCTTATCACTTTCTTCTTGTAGTTTATTGGCGAATTTATTAGGTATAGAGTCTTCTCCAACGGTAGCGCTTTTCAAGGTTTGTAGCGAAAGTCATTTGCTACCAATTGGAATAAAAGGAGTGCTCATAAAGGTCTTCTGTCAAAGCTCTTGCAGGGAGGATCAAATTGCTTTCCCAACAGAAGTTTGCTTGATAGCCCAAAAGAGTAGGAACCACGTAATTCCAAGTCCAAAGAGCATAATAACCACCCAAGAAAGGTTGAGGAGTCCATTATTGAGGTGAATTTTGATAAATCCAAGAATTCAGAGCGATTCATCTTTAGGATCGACCTCAAATCCAGAGATATCCTTGAGTACTTTTGCAGTACTAACACCGCCATTGGAGGGACCAGAAGCTTCATTACCTAAGCTGCTTTTTAGCGCACTCATAAAAACTAAAGAAATGCTGACTGCAAAAGAGATTAAGACAGGAGCGATGAGGAGCTTCATGAGTCAATCAATAGAAAGCCATTCAGGAAGAGCTTTTCCTCCAAAAATTTTCAATAGTGCAATAAATGGAGATAGAGCGATTGCTATCCAGAGAATCCCGACTCTCGCAAAAAGTACAACTACCAGAGCTATCAATGGTAAGATTAAAAGCACAGAAAATCCTGTATTGATCAGTGCGAGAATAAAGAGCTGCCACACTCACAAATCCTTGTATCCCGAAAGATCAGCAAAATTAAACATATTTGAATACAGAGAAACAAAAGGTCAAGTCATCGATTTTCCCTTATTGATGATGGTAGAAAGGGAAATATCTGTTTTATCATACAGACATTTATATTTAGCTTTATCTCATTCTCACTCCGCTTTCGCAGGAACAAATCAAAAAACATCACAGTCAGCTAAACCATTACCTTTATAGCCATATTTCGTATCTCCCTCTTGATATCCATCAACTTGAGTTGCAGAGGGAGCCTTCCCCCCACTATTTACCAAAAAAGCTCATGGGCTAATTGGGTAGATCATTCCTCACGCAATTAATTTTTTGACCTGGTCTTCCGAGCTTCTCTCTAGATCTCTAACAAACGACTTTAATTTTTGCTGATAATTAGCTTGCTTTTCTCCACCAGTACGTTCAAATTCCACAAAAGAATAAAGGGCTCAAATATGTGAACAATAACCAGGAATCATTGTCAGTTTCTTAAATCATCCAGATCAATTGCTTCCTGTAAGTGAATCAAACGCCCTTCCTACGATAAACTTTTGTTTTTGAACTTCTGCAATTTTACACGGAGCGATATAGTTTGTATCTTTGTTGTTTTGTTTGGTTGTCCAATAAGTGACAATCGCTTGATCGACGGTTTTATCTTTCTGAAGCCCCTCATCTCCAAGATTGAGGAGGACATTAGTGGAGAGAAGCCTCACATCGTGGACTTTTTCATCAAGCTGTGTAATAATGCTCGTCGGGATCCCTCCTACAGAATACGTCAGAATCGTCGAAAGATCTACTAGCACCATCATAATAAACCACGTTGCTTGGATTAGCACACTTGCAATGAGGGTTTTCGTGATAAGTTCAGTAGGCGAGCCAATTTTATTAAAAAATCATAGCGATCGAACCTTTTTAGACGGAGAAAGATTATAGTTTAAAACTCAGATCAAAAATATCAATCCAAGTGCATAGTTTGAAAAGGTTCTTACAATCTGCCAAATCTGCCAAAGTGAGGCATCTAATCCCATAAAAGAGCCGTAGATAAGCTGATTATCCATCGCCAATCCAGCAAGTGCTACCAATGGTCGGAGAATAACGTATGCTACATTAGCGACGACCTGAAGCAGATTTCCCCATCCGATAAGCAGTTCTGTTGTTTGTTCTCCATTGCCAATACTATTTGCGGCGGTGTATAGCGATGAAAATACAACGATAACGATCAAAAAAACACCAAAAATTTTCAAAAATCTCCCTACTTTTTGCTGTGAGTAAAGCTTCTTTCATGATTGCTCTCATCCACAAACCATCACAAAATATAATCAACTAAAGTAATCACCTAAGTATATGCAAAAAAATCTTAATCACAAAAAAACACTGAATTTCCGACGAGATGATCTTGCCAAACCAAGAAAAAATGATGATTTGTAAAGATTAAAAATCCTCTGCCCAGAAATCGTTATTCTCACAAAAAAGCCTCGTTTTCATCACCACTTCAAAAAAGAATATAAAACACAATAGTCTATTTTCTAGTCAAATTCTCCCTTGCAAATCTTCTAACCTTTCCCTATACTTACCAAAGTTTATTTTACTTTCATTGCAAATGAAAATAGGGCTTATCGGAGCAACAAATGCAGGAAAATCTACACTTTTCAATCATCTCATCGGGCAGTTTAGGGCAATAGTGACCGATATTCATGGTACGACAACCGATATCATCACGCATCAGATTGAGGTTGACGATCTAGGAAAGTTAACATTTTTTGATAGTCCAGGATTGCATGATTTCTCAGATGAACTGCCTTTTATTGAAAAAATTGTGAAAGAATCAGATTTATTGCTTTTTGTAATTGATGATACAGTCGGAGTTTCGGCAAAGGACCAGCATATCCTTTCGCTCATTACGGAGAATGACAAGAGAAATCAGACTTTTCTTGTCGTGAATAAGCTAGATGTAAAGCGAAAAGCTAACGAATGAGATCTCGCAATTAGTGACTACTTTATTCTAGGGCTAAAAAAAGTCATCGGAATTAGTGCAAAAAAGGAGAGAAATCTGGAGGAATTGGAGGATTCGATCAAGGAATTTGTGAGAGACCGGAAAGAGAAACACCCAGATGTCCAGGAGCCAGATCTCCCTCAACAGCGTGGAATCGGGATCGCAATTGTCGGTAAACCAAATTCTGGAAAATCTACGCTACTCAATACTTTAGTCGGACACGAACTGGCAAAAGTTGAGGATAAATTAGGGACGACAAGGGATTACCTCATTGGACAATTCAAGTCCCAGTGAAAATGGTATACCGTCTACGATACTGCTGGCATCAGAAAAAAAGGGAAAACCCACGGTATCGAAAAAATCGCATACGACAAAACCTCAAAAATGCTCGAATTTATGAGACCGATTGTGATTTTTATGGTGGATTGCACCCAAGGAATCACGCATAGAGATATGACACTTTTGCAGGAAATGACAATGTTGAGGCTTCCAATGATTTTTGCTCTCAATAAGGCTGATCTTGTAAAAAAGGAGGCGATTGATGCAATGGTAAAAGGTGCTCAGTCTTACCTAGATTTTGCAAAACATATTCCGATTATCCCTCTTTCGGCGCTTAATGGGGATGGAATCGGGAATCTCCTTAGAATGGTGCAAAGAGTCCATCAAGAAAATCAGAAAAGAATCTGAACTACTGAGCTCAATCGTCTTCTTTCCCAAGAACAAATCCAGAGGCCAGCTCGCTTCACCAAAAATAGAACCTGTAAAATCATGTATGCGACGCAGATAGAGGTTGATGCTCCGACATTTATGGTTTTTGTGAATCACAAAGCAAGGGCGAATTTTTCATTCAAAAAGTGGATCGAAAACGTCCTGAGGAGAGCTTTTTGATTCGTGGGAGTCCCTATCGTCATCAAATTCCGTGAGAGAGGCGAGGGACAAGAAGAGAGGTCTGCACCGGGAGTTTCGCTCAAATCTCTTCGTAAGGAGCAAAAAGCCCGTCAAGAAACAATCAATAGAAATGCCATGAAAATCCTAAAAAAAAGAAAAAAGAAAGCTGACTAATGCCAGGAGTAGCGCCTTCAAGAGTGGATTATATCCAAGTATCAGGCTTTTTATGTCAAAGGGTATCCAGAGTAAACTATCTTGTAGCTTTATTCTAGAAAAGCGGTCAAAATTTGACAAACAGAAATTTTGCGGTATAATAAAGGAGAATAATTTTATTTTCCAGAGCAAAATTAAGAGATGGCATACAATAATTACAGTAGCTATTCTACAAGTACCCTAGATGCTAAAGATAAGCATTCAGAAGCAGAGCTAAGAAAGATGGATGAAGCTGAGCTCAAAAGGCAGCTAAAACTTGCAATTGATGGGAACGATGACGCCTATTTCAACCTTGTCAACCAAGTTTTAGATGAGAAGATGAAAAATAAGGCAAATAGTATCAATGATTTTCAATCGGCAGAAGGGGCAACCCAGACAATGAAATCTAGGTATGAAGCAATCCAAAATATGCCCGATACAACGCCTGCAGAAAAGGATGCTAAAAATAGTGCCATAAAGGATTTCTTTGAAAATGAGATGAAAAACCGGACTTCAAAGGCAGATAATATCGTCGATTTTGCCAAGTCTCAAAAAGGCGAGGCAGACAGGTTGAAGAATCTGCTTGAGGGCGCAATAACTAAAAATGTAAAACTCAAAGAATCTCTGCCTTTTGGGAAACGGGGAAGATTAAAAAGAATCTACCATCAAGTGCAAAAAATCAAAGAAAAATACCCAGAAGATCGAGGAGAGCGTGTGCTTTTTCACCTAATGTCACTTACAGGCAAAAACTACACAGGCATGCTTCAAGGATGGAGGAGGAATATAAGAGCAGGGGCAAGGCGAAGAAAGTATTCAATAGATATTGATGGGAATCTTGCAGTTATCAAAGAAAAAATAAAGCCAGATCCAAAAGATGGTGTTGTAGGAACCTTAGTAAAGGAACGTCTCTCTCATCTCATAGAAGAGGCTAAAGATCATTATTTTGAGAGCCAACGCAAAAGTATCTATGGATAAAAACAAACTTTTAAATCTTGATAATCATAGCTCATGTTGAAAAATCTAGCAGAAGCAAAAGAGTTTGCAGTAGAGAAAATCGAAGAAATCGTAGAAGATAAGCTTTCCGATCGGGAAAAAGACCTTATAGAATTTAAAATTGAAGATGATTTTTATCATAAGCTTGAGGAGATTATCTCAGATGAAGAGATAGAAAATGCTGGATTAGCATCGCAGGAAGAATTAGATGCTTACCTTTTTACACATGTCCCGAATTATAATTCTATTTTAGAGGACGTCACTGCTAATTTCCTCGCTGAATATATGAATGCAGAGTTTTCTGAGGAAGAAAAGGAATAAAAATCAGAATTTAAAAGCTATTTTACCCATTACAAAGAAAAAGATGCCACATCAACACCTAGAAGAAACCCATGAAGCAGATTTTCTCAATGATCTGCTTTTAGAAGCTGGTTTTGATCCGCAAAAAGATGATTTTGAAGAGCTGAAATCTGACATAGAACCTATTCTTATGGATAGAATTATGATGAAGGTTTTTGAGACGCTTTCTCCAGCTCAAAGGAAGGATGTTATGAAGCTTTTTGACACATGAAAAGAAGCAGAAGCATTAGAAAAAATAGAAAACCTGATTCCAAACTACGATGATTTTTTAGCTCAGATTTTTGAAGATTTTCGTGATGAATATCTGAGAAATCTTGACATAGAAGACTAATTTTACTTTTTTTATATCCAAGATGGGAAAAGCCATAACGAGTATTGGAAGGAGTGTTGGAAATGGTCTTGCTGGAGTGCCAAGAACGCTGGGAACATGAGGGATTGCACTGCTAGACACATTAAGGGGCGCAGGAAATATATTTACAGATATTGGTCAGATCACTAGAAATACTGGAGACCAGCTAAAAGAGGTGCTTCTCTCTTCACGAAATACTGGGAAGCGATATAATAAGCTCGTCCAAGTTCCTGCTGGTGTGGGAATCGGAATCGGAATGCTTTGAGAAGCTGTAGTAAGAGCCACACTTAATCCCATAAAAAACGCTTTTCTCAATGTCCGTGACATCGCAGGGAATTTTTTCAAAAATATCGGGAATACAATCGGTCGTGTTTTTGACTCGAAGAAGCCAGTTTCAGACTTTTCTTTCGAGCATCTAAAAACTAAGGAGCCAAGCAAAAATAATCGAATCTCCAAGCTTGCTCGACGAAGAAAAAAGAAAAAACCTGACTCCAACTAATACTTTATTTATTACCTTAATCTCTTATGCCATCCAAAAATTCTTTCAATAACTTCGGAGACAGAGTTCGCTCTTCTGTAGAAAAAGCTTCAGTAACTGCAAAAACTCTTGCTGTATCAGCGATGCTTCTTGCAGCGAGTCTTTCCTCCTGTTCGGTCTATGATTCTAAAATAGTTACCCTAGATCCAAAGGGAGAATCGGTTACTTTTTCGGTAATTTACAAGGGATACAAAGACGGACATCAGGATTTTGCAGTAGAAGTCAAGATCAAAAAAACCTGAGAAAATAGCTTTGAAGCTGAGATCAATCAGGCAGGAGAATCCTATTTATCAGAAGATAATTATAAGGCAGAGAATCCTGATGTTCTCCTCCAGAAGATTGCTGATGATATTGCAGAGCAGGTTCCTATGAATACGAGAACAGGATATGAAGATATGTTACGTAAGATCCATGAAAAAACTGCTTTTGTAGCCGAGGAATACAAAAAGATGCTTAATGAGTGATCCTCTTCAGCAGAAAAGATCGAAATCAGCTATAATCCTCAAGAATAACCCATTACATAAGCAAAAAATAATTACAAAAAAAGAGGTATCCCGCCCCTCTTTTTTAGATAGGAAAAGATTATCTTTCTTTCCAAAATTTTCGCATCATGTTGGCAGCTCCGTTTGGTCGCATATGTCCACCCTCAGAATACTTACAAAATACTACAGGAGCTTGAGGGAGACAGTTTGAATATCTTACACACTCCATCCCATAGGAGTTCTGGTAAACTTCGGTTTCTGCTCAGCATTGGTTTTGTTTGAGATATTTATCACGGATTTGTTCCCCTCATGCAAAAGATGCAAGGTTATCATTAGGGTTATGGAAGATGATCGCGGAGGTCGGTGCAGAACACTCAGGAAACGGCATGGGGCTTCCCGCTACGATACCAACACCATGGATATTGCTTGCTCTCGCACATCCGAGCATGCTAGTAAACCGCCCACCCAATGAGTGCCCTACCACGTATACTTCACTCGGATCAATACAATAGTGCTCAGAGATTTCATCCAAAATAGCATCAAAAAGCTGATAATCTCTTAGATTTCATATTTTATCTCACGGATCTCTTCGATTCCTCTGAGGACCTTCCTCTGGTAATCCTGCTGGATAAACGGTAATCAAATTCCCATCACTAGCTTCCTCAATTCCATAATATCCCAGTCCATCATTAGAGCTGGTGCGTCCATGAAAGGCAAACACTAATTTTGCAGGTTGAGAAGGAGTATAATGCTGTCCTACATGAGTAATAAAGTGCCTTTCAATCCCATTAAGCATTACGGAAGAAGGAGCACTAGCGGGCTGTGATTTTCAGCAGCCAGGAGAACGAAAGTTGCGGTTATAATCTCGACTTCCTGATTGTCCTTTGAGGAGCATTATTGCCAAATGAGCCATCATCTCACGACTAAATGCTTGTTCTGGATAGTAAGCATATTGAGAAAAAATTGAATGCTGATGCACAAAATCAAGATACTTTGCGTACCAGAAGTTTGAATCGACATTTCTCGTTTGGATTTTAAAACCTTCGATCGCCATTTTTAGCCCCTCCACAAAAGTAACTGTCTGATTCGGCTTAAACGTGCCGTCATCATAGCCCTTTACGATACCCATAGCTTTCGCAGTGCATACGATGTCCACAAACCAATCCTCCTTAGCAACATCAAGAAAGCAAGTTTCATGTTCTCCTACTGTATCAATATTCGCAGAAAGTAAGATGATTTTTAGAAGCTCTGCACGGGTAATTGCCTGCTTTGGCTTAAAACTCCCATCAGGATAGCCTTTTACAATATTGAGGCTCGCCAACTCAGTAATGTCCTGCTTGTAAACACTCTCTTGAGTATCAGTAAATTCAGCAGCTGTTGCAACTCATAAAGTCCCAATAAGCATACAGAAGCCCAAGATCAGCTTTTTCATCTTATTTTTATAGAAAATAAATCCGTCAAAGCATACATATTCCCTCTCTCTTGTCAAATAAACTCATACATCAGACAAAAGAGATTGATATTTTTCTCCAAAAAACTAATCTCCAGATATACTAAATCTCAAAAATGCCTAACACTATAGTTCTTAATACCATACCTATGCTTGCCCAAGACCGCTTATTTAAGATTCTAGCTGATGCTCCTTCTCATACCAATCTGACCAAACCTATAGAGGACGATTTTTTCCTGATTACAAAGACACCACCTGAGGGATTTATGCATAGAAAGGCAAAGTTTTGAACCTGTGCGCACCTCTCTCTAAAAGCAGTAATCGAAGGGAAGGGGGGCACTACAAAACCGATACACGAGTATTCTTCTGGACGATGGTCCAGATTGACTTATTTAATGACTCCACGAGGCCTCAAAAAAATCCTAAGAAGATATGGACTCAAAACGAGAGTAATACAGGCAAGAAATCAGACTGCAACATCAAAAATCGCACTGCTCAAAGAGGAACTCAAAAAATGACCACTCATCTTACTGATAGGAAACGGACTAACAAGCAAACTTTCTTTTTCTTGGGTGAAGGCGTTTACGCATTGGCATTATATTACTTTGCGAGGATACAACGATAGAGAGCAAATTTTTTATGTCTATGATTCCAATACCAAAGGAGCGACAGAGCAATACCTTATGAAGGGAACCGTGAAAATTCCCTATGCAGTACTTCTTAAGTCTCGATCCTTTGGCGCTTCTAAATTATTGAGAAATTACGCAATCGGTGTTGAGTATTAGTTTTTTAAATTCTTTGCCGTCTTCAGAATGCAAAATCTTCAAGAAAAAAAGAAAAAATATGCTGAATTGATAATCCAGTTTGGACTCAATTTACAGCAGGGACAAAATCTTTTGATCAAAGCTCCGATTGATGCTTTCGACTTTGTTAAACTAGTAGCAGAAGAGGCATATAACGCAGGAGTAGATCAGATTTTTTATCAATGGAGAAGTGATGAACTTGATCTTTTGAAATATCAAAAGGCTTCAGTCGCAAGCTTTGGAAAACCGCTTCAGCGATTAGAGGATGGCTACGCTACAGAACTTAAAAAAAATTGTGCGGTGCTGACCTTATTTTCCGAAGACCCTTTTCTCTTTAGTCAAGTGCAGCCAGAGTTGCTCAATATGGAGCTTCAGGCGAGAAGGGCTGCTCGTAAAGCGCAGCTAGAGCTCATTTCCTCAAATGCAACCAATCGACTTATCGCTGCGGTTCCAAACCTATGACGGGCAAAAAGTTTATATCCTGATCTTTCTGCGGAAGAAACCATTGAAAGATTACGAAGTCAGATTTTTGCCTTGGTAAGAATCGATCACGAAGGTCCCATCGAGGCTCGGAAGCATCATCTTCAAACCCTGCAGTCACACGCTCAAAAACTCAATCACTATGCCTTCAAGAAATTGTATTACCATGCCGACAAGACGGAGTTAACGGTGGAGCTTCCTGTTGGACACATTCGACTTTGTGCTTGAGAGAAAACGCAGTCCTGAATCTCATTTTGTCCTAATATGCCTACAGAGGAGGTCTTTACTGCTCCTCATAAATATGGCGTAAATGGAACTTTAGGAGCGACTTTGCCACTCTATTACAACGGAAAACTGATTGAAGATTTCGGTTTTACATTTAAGGATGGGGCTGTTGTCGACTTCTACGCCAAAAAGGGATACGAAACGTTGAGATCTCTTTTAGAAACCGATCCTTGAGCAAGAAGACTCTGAGAAGTTGCTATTGTGCCTATGAGTTCTCCAGTATGTCAGTCAGGTTTGATTTTTTTCAATACCCTTTTTGATGAAAATGCAAGTTGTCACTTTGCTCTGGGTAATTCCTATCCTACAACGATCAAGGATGGCATAGCTCTTGATGATGCAGGCAAAGAAAAGGCAGGGATGAACCAAAGTATTACACATGTGGATTTTATGGTAGGTGACAAAAGCTTGACGATTACTGGAGAAACTACTTCATGAGAAAAGATTGCTTTTTTTGTGGATGGAGAGCGGAAAATTTAAGCTTTTTTTAAGCTAGATAGTTATAGTTCCTAAATTTTAGCTATTGCTCCTACAGGTCATGCGAAATTCCCTCACAACCTCCAAAAAAATTTCACTTCAGTTTACAATCTTTTCGGCAATTCTACTCTGTGTTTTTGGAATTTTGGTAAATATCATTTTTTTTCTCAGTTGGTATGCATTACGAGATCCGGAACGTCCTCGTCATGACGACGATGAGGAGTCTTCTTTTGCCGTGCATATCCCTCTTCATAAAGAATTTCCTCGCCATGAGCTTCGTTTCGATCCAGATGATCCAGAGGTCGAAGAGTTGCTGGATGCAAAACTCTGGAATTGAGTGGCTAAGCTCGATGATTATTATCTTCATTATGTCATAGCGTGAGATAAAGTCATTATCCGCAATATTTCTTCACAGATAGAAGCTCAGATGGCACTACTTCGGGTAACTTTGGTTCTTATTCTAGTAGGATCAGCTTTCGCATATGGTTTTTCTTTTCTTTTTGTAAAAAAAGCACTTAAAAAGCTTAAAAAACTGAATCAAGCTCTCGAAAAACTAGACATTGATCATCTAAATCAATCACTCTTAGTCGAAGGAAACCCCAAGGATGAAATCAATAAAGTGAGTCAAAAATTTAATCTTGCACTAGCTAAAATCCAAAGGCAAACTCTAGGGCTCAAGGACTTTATCAAAAATGCCTCTCATGAGCTCAAAACCCCGCTAATGACGATTTTTACGCTTTCAGACTTGGCGAGGAAGACCAAGGATTATGAGGAAATTATCAAAAAGATTAAGGCAGAAGCGAAATCTATGGATCAGCTTTTAGAAACCCTACTTCTTATCACGCAAATCGAGGACAAAATAGAACTTCCCAAGCAGGAGCTTAACCTTTCTCAGAGCTTAAAAGGACTCTTAGAACAGTATCAACTTACCTATCAGGGAAAAAATCTGAACTTCATCTCTGATTTTCCTCCATCACTCACAAAAAATGTCCATCCCCAAGGGCGAATTACGATCGTAAGTAATCTTCTCTCTAATGCCTGTAAATTTACACCTCAAGGAGGAATGATTCAAATTTCCCTCAATGACCAAGAATTGAAAATTTCTGATACATGACCAGGAATCTCTAAGGAGCAGCAAGAGAAAATATGGGAGAGGTTTTGGCAGGCAGAAGAATCACATACCGACACAAAAAGCTTTGGACTTGGACTTTATCTAGCACAATTATTTACGCAGAAACAGGGATTTCAGCTTGCAGTTTCAAGTGTATTAGGGCAGGGTACTACTTTTATCTTAAAATTTTAAGGATGGGCTTCTCTCTTTTTTTGGTAGAAGATAACGTAACGATCTGAGAAAATATCAAAAAATATTTTGAACTTGATGGAAACGCTGTTTTGCGAGTCCAAAATGGAAGCTATGCAAATGAAGTAGTAAAACATCAGACTTTTGATCTAATTTTACTGGATCTTATGCTTCCCGGGACAGACGGGATCGCTATCGCAAAAACAATTAGAAAAATCCAGCCTCAGACGCCAATTTTGATGATGACGGCAAAAGGGCAGTTGGAAGATAAATTGGAGGGATTCGACGCTTGAGCTGATGATTATCTTGTAAAACCCTTTGATCTTGAGGAATTAGAGGCGAGAATTTTCGCACTGATGAAAAGAGCTCCTCAAAGGACTTCGCTAGTATTTGGCGATCTTACACTGGATCTTTCTCAGAAAAAAGTTTTTAAAGCAGGATCAGAACTGAAGTTTTCTCTCAAGGAATTGCAGATTTTAGAGCTACTAATGAGAAACCACGGGATCGCAGTTTCTAGGCTAGAAATCATTGAAGAAATTCGATGAGGAGAAGCTGGTTTCCAAGAAGACGGTAAATTAGATGTCTATCTTTCTACAATCAGAAAAAAAATCTGAAAGGATTCCATAGAGACAGTGAAGGGATTTTGATATAGGCTCAAAAACTAGCTTTCTATAGCTTTATGCAGATTTAAGATTATTTTAAGGTAAGAGGGTATACTCCCCCTCGCTTGCAGGCCCCCAACCTTGGGGATTTACATTCAACTCTTACCGATGAAAAGTAGCAAATTTCTTGCCTCAGTGGTTGCATTTTCAGTGATCACGATGACGGGTTTCTCTTCCCGAGCAGCGACAACAGAGAGTTTTGAGGCACCTAGTTTTCCTTATCTCCGTCCAAATCTAGAAGCTTCTCAAAGTCAAAAATCTGAATCAACAATCTGGAGTCAGCTTTCACTTAGTGAAGAAAAAAAGAATCAGCTTGACGCATTCCTCCAGCAGCTCAAAACAGAGAGAAGCACTTATCAGGAACAGCGAGAAAAGGCACCTACCGATACGGAAAAGATTCTACTCAAAATACAGTGGGAGGCAAGAAAAATGGAGATCAGAGACGCTATCCTAGACTTAATCCCAGCGGCTCAGAAATTGCAGATTCAGAAAATATTGTCCAGGTGAAAGAGTGGAGTAGTAGCAATGAGTCTCGCACGGATCAACTATGCCACGCTCACTGAAAATCAGAAGTTGCAGTTGGCAGAAATTATCAGAGTATACAAAGACAAGCTCAAAATTCTCTTCGCTTCAGAGAGCCAAGAAAATACTACTGAAGAGCAGATAAAACTCAAACAGCAAAAGGACAAAATTATTATCGAACTTTTCAAGAATCTTACCCCTTTTGTTGCTCCAAATAAACAAGCAGAGTTTCAGCAGTTCCAATCGCAGAATTTCCTCTCGCTCCTTGAAGAGGAAGGGGAAAAGCAAAAAAAAGGGAAAAAGAATACGTTAAAAGGTGAACAATTAGGCTTCTTATGGGGAATGTTAGATGAAAATAGCCTAACAGACAAACAAAAAGAAGAGATTGCTCTCCTTCAGTCCCAAAAACAGCAAAAAATGGAGCAAATTCTCCAAAGATTGCCAAGAGCTTCCGAAAAAGAAAAGACTGAATTAGAAGAGCAGTTGAAGCAAATTAATAGCGATTTCCTTATGGCACTGAAAGCGTATATTCCCGCAGATAAAGTATCAGAGTTTGAAGCTTTTATAGAGGAAATCCCAACTTGGAATCAGAAAGCTGAAAAAAAGCCTGCTTTACCAAAAAAAGAAACCGCTGCTTTAACAGCCTAAGATACAGCTATAAAGATGAAAAGAATAAAAAGACTGGAAGATGGAGGACATTATGCCTCCATTTTTCAAAATAAAAAATATGTCTGGTTTCCTTAATCGCATAAGAAAGACTGTTACAATGATAGAGGATAATATATGAGAACTATCTCAAAAAGTGCAGAAATGAGATGTTATTTTGCTAGTTTCCCTAGCCAGCTTAAAATGCAAATATGTCAAGTTTAATCCCTTCTTGAGTGTTGAATTTTTTTGAAAAAAAAGACAATTTAGAGTATAGTTAAGATAACCTGAAAGACTGAAAGGTATCAGCATTTCATACTTTTATTCTTATGACATATACCTAAATGAAAGCAGAAAAAAACCATATTCCTCTTATTAGTATCAAGGAAATGACTCGAGGATACTTAGACAGTAAAAGAGTGCTTTTCAAGAAATTTAACCGAGAATTAGAGAAGGGGGATTTTACCGTTATTACCGGGAAATCAGGAACGGGGAAATCGACGCTAATGAAATTTTTGATTTGACAAATCAAACCCCACAAAAAGACCGTTTACTACAAAATGGAGGATATGGCAGAGTTTTCTGATGCAGAAATTCAAAGATATAGGAGAAAAATCTGAATTATTTTTCAGGATTATCAACTGATTAGTAGTTTAAGCCCCAAAGAAAACGTGATTTATCCGCTAGTACTAGAAGGGCTTTCTCTCGCAGAAATCAAAAAAAAGTATGATGCAGTAAATACTTTACTTGATATTTCCGCTATTGAAACCAAGGAAATTAAGAAACTCAGTGGAGGGGAAAAGCAAAAAATCGCGATGGCAAGAGCAATCATTCATGCCCCAGACTTTATTATCGCAGATGAACCGACAGGAAACTTAGATCATGAAAATTCGCTTCAAATCGCTGATATTCTCATAAAGGCAAATCAGATCGGAAATACTATTGTCCTTATTACGCATGATCTTTCTCTATTGGAATACCTTAAAGAACGCACCAAGGTAAAAATTATTACACTTGGTTAAGAAAATTCCTTTAGTTATCCTTTTTTTCATGCTTTCATGACGAAGACAGAGCAACTCCTAAAATCTTTATGCGTGCAGATTAATGCACTTCATATCGCAGGATATCTCAAGGAAGAGGTAATTGCCTCATTAAGATATCTTCATCGATATAAACTTAAAAATTTAGAAAAAAATCTGAATATTTTTTTCGAGTATCTTCTTTTTCTGAATACTCAAAATACGGAGAAGATAGACAATCTTCAGCCTTCTCCCATCCAGAGAAAAAATGCAATGACCTCGCTAGAAATCGACTACTTTATAAAGCCAAAGAAGCAGTTGACACAAACTGCTAAAAAGTACTACTCCAAAAAAATTAGAGATCACGGATATGAATTACTGACTTTAATACAAGGGATAAAAGGAATTTTAATCCTGAGTATCGATGAATTTTGTAATGCCTCACAAACAAGAATGGGGATCCATAAACTCCTTATGGAAAGAGAGCCTCAATACCAAGAGCTCAAAACAAAAAAGTCAATAAACAAGCCTCTTTCTGACAAACGAAAGATAAAGAAATCTATCAAAAAATAAAATCATCTCTTGTTTAGTGAGATGATTTCCCTATAGTAGCGCAACGAGCTGACTATAGAGATAGTTTGCCTCTCTTTAGTTGGCAATTCACAAACGGTAATACATATACCGAAGAAAAAATAATAAAGCTTTTTTATCCAAAAAATAGCAATTACAATGTCCAAAAAAATACCACGATTCCCTTGCTGCTTATTAGTGATCTATCTGGTGCTCTTCGTTGTTTGTGCTTTTAATCCGTATGATAGATCTGTTTGGTGGGCAGAAAATATTCCTGTGATGGCGGTGGTAGCCTTCTTGGTAATATCCTTTCGCTGGTGGAAGTTTTCTAATCTCTCCTATTTCTTTATGAGTTTACGAATCTTCCTTCATACAATAGGTGGACACTATAGTTTCGAGTTGGTTCCTTTCGGATTTATTAATAATCTCTTTGGCTGGGAGAGGAATATGTATGATAGGATTGGTCATTTTATCATAGGACTTTATGCCTTTCCAATAGTGGAATACCTCCGAAGATCAAAATCAATCCAGAAAAAGTGGCTAGTTTTAACTTTTGGAGTTACAAGTATTCTCGCAATTGCAGGCGCTTATGAAATTTTTGAGTGGTGGTATGCTATTTCTGCCGATCCGGCAGCTGGGATTGCGGTGCTAGGATCTCAAGGGGATATTTGGGATGCTCAGAAAGATATGCTCATGGACACATTGGGAGCAATGTCCGCAGTTTGTTTATTTGCAATTAGAGAGTTTTTAATTAGAAGAAATCTGAATCATGGAGGAAGATCTACTACTCTCTAGTTATACCTATACCCTTCCAGAATCGTGTATTGCACAGCAGCCAAAACTGCCTGAACATAACGCAAAACTCATGATATGTTCTCTCCAAGCCACAGGAGATCTTTTGTATGAAGATCAGATTTTTGCCGATTTGCCAAATTACTTGGATGAGCGTTATATGCTATTCCTCAATAGTACGAAAGTTTTTAAGGCGAGAATCCCGCTTCACAATACCAAAATCCGCAGAAAAACTGGTCAAGAACTTCTCCTAGAGACGGGAGAACTATTGATCTATGCTATTCATTCAAAGACTCAGTTTGAATGCTTAGTTTCTGATAATAAAAATTTTAGACCAGGAAGCCAAATCTTCTTCAGAGAAGGAGTCGTATTCAGAAGTCTCGAATTTACAGCAAATGGAATCCTTTTTGAAATCTCGAGCGAAAATCCATCCGAAACGAGTGTTCAGATTTTTGACTTTTTGGAAAAAAAGGGCGAAATGCCTCTTCCTCCCTACATCCGCTATGAAAAAGAAAAAGAAAAGCGATACCAGACATTTTTTGCGGAGAAACTCGGTTCAGCAGCGGCTCCAACGGCATCTTTACACTTTACTCCCGAACTAGTAAAACGCCTGGAAAAGAAAGGGGTAGAATTTCAATTTCCCTGTCTGCATGTAGGACTAGGAACCTTCAAACCTGTTTATGAAGAGCATATTCAGCAGCAAAAACTCCACTTTGAGCCGATGATCCTAGAGTTAGATATCCGAAAGACGATTGCCGATGCAAAACTGGCAGGTAAACGTTTCCTCCCAATAGGGACGACAATGATCAGATATTTGGAGTCTTTACCCTATATCCGACGTTTTCTTAAAAAGAAAAATCTGAACATTGCCGTTGATTATGCTACCAAAGATCGGCGAGATCAACTCACCAAAACCATAGATGAAAAACTGGTTGAAGAGTTTATTCCAGAGCAGGAGGTTTGCGTTGAGAGAACTCAGTTTTCTTCTATACCAGAAAAGATGATTATCCAGACAAGACTCTTTATCAGACCAGGAATCCCTTTTCTTTTAACCGATGAACTGATTACGAACTTCCATCTCCCAAAATCTTCATTAATGATCTTGATCTCTGCATTTATAGGAAGAAAAAATCTCTTGGAAGCCTACCAGAGAGCAATCCAAGCAGGATACAAATTCTATAGTTTCTGAGACGGAATGCGAATAAAAAAGCAGACCGATCAATAACTTTCTGCCTGCTTCTCCTAATAAAATACAAATCTATGCCTATTCTCAGTCCTCCAAAAAGGTTCTTCTTTGCAGTTTTACTGGTTGGTAGTCTCCGAAGGAAGAAGTATTCCTAGCTTTTTCCTCTTCAGCTTTTTGTTTTCCTTTATAAAACTTATCTGAAAGATCAAGGGTCTTCATGGATTTTTTATCAATTTGTTTTTCAATTTCTTTAATTCTTTTCTCGAGTTGCTTACTTTTTTTAAAGACTTTTTTGTAGCCTCCAATATCTCCAGCCGCTTGCAAGGCAACCATATCATCAAAACATTTCTCGTAGTCTGTGAAATAATCATTATACTGCTCAATGAGAAGGTCAATTGCCGCTTGATTAGCTGCTAATTCTTGCTCAGCTTTTCAGGATTTATATTTTTCCGCTGCACCTTCACAGCCGGTAGTTCCTAATACTATAGCAATAGAGCTTGCAATAATTGTTGCAGTATTTTTAAGGTTATTCCGCGAATTGTTAGCACGGGCTTCTTTCCCATTCAAAGCCGTTTCAGAAGAGGTTAATCCTGGAGTCATAATATGTTATATAAAAGGGTAAAAAATCTGGTTTTAAACTATTGAGAACGATCATTTTTCCGGAGCTGGTTCAAATACTGGACGAAGAATGTGCTATTCTGCACTTTCCCTAGCGTCGGAAATTCGCTCGCCATCTCACCAAAAAATGGAATCAAATTACTTAGCACGACCGGTCTCTTCTCAAATCCATTGAAGACGATACTTCCTAATCCCTTCCAAGCTACTTCTCGTCCATGAGAAAGGTCAAACGGTCGGAGCATATCGTGTTTATCTTCATAGCGAGGAGTGACTTTTTCTCCTCGAATCTCTTCATTTGCTCTCAACATATTTACCAGAAGCCCGACTCTTAGCAGTTCACCCCTACTTCCGAGAGGGATAGGGATGTTAGCACTGTTTTTAAAGCCATCTAGCGTCAATTTCTGCATATTGAGGACGATCGATTTCCCGTGTGAAGAGAGTTCTACTTCCTCTTCATTGAGTGCCTTGATCTGCATTCCTTGATGTTCTGGTTTATTCGCTAGCTTCAAAAAGTCTGAATAAAGTCAGGATTTGTCTGCATCGCTGAGCTTGAGTTTAGAAAGCTCTTCAAAGTTAGCATTATTCGGGATAAGTAGTCCCTTCTCTTGCATCGCTTTAAAGTCTGCTTCTGTAGGTGCTTTATCAGTATTAAAAATCTGACTTTCGATCTCTTTTCTCGCTTCTTCATTGATCATAAGCTGGTGCTGTGCACAGTAGCTTTCCAAAAGTTTAAAGGCTTGAGAGTTTTGATAAAGTCTTTCATTCAGTGTTTTTTGTGCATGTGCTGGATTAGCAAGGTCATCTGCCTGGAGTTGCATCTTCTCAAATTCCTGAGAAAAGCGTTTTTCAGTATCTTTATCACTTATAATGCTTTCTAGTGCTTCAAGTTGGCTTCTCAGAATGGTTTCAGATTTTGAATCACGATTTGCTTTCGCTTTTTCTATTTCTCCGAGATAGTAGGTTTTGAGCTTACTACTATCAATACGTGATACTATCCCCGTTGCTGGAGAGCAGCACTGTGCCAGCGTGCTAAAAGGCACTCCCAAGAGCACAAATTGCAACATATTCTGTCCAATTGCTATTTTTTCAACAGTTGAAGACTGACTCATTACTTCATTATTTCGTGGGAGTTTCCCCGTTTTCCATGCAAGAGCAAGATTTTCTAGGACTCACCTTCCTGTAGCTGCCTGAGAACCAAAATTAGCAAGTAATGGAATTCCTACCGCCATTAAAATCTTGGAGAAAGAGAATCAGAATTTTCTTTTCCCGTCTTCTCATTTTTCGGTAAAGAGCCACCTCAATACTAGCGCACCTGCTCCAATCATCCCAATTGTTGTGAGCGTATTTACGGCATTTCTAGCTTGTCAGTGCGACATTTTCGTATTTTCATGAAGCCACTGTTCTGCAACATTAGCGTAGCCACCACAGCTCTGAACATAGTTTCCCACCTCATGAACCTGGCCTGTGATTACTGCTTGATTATAGATATCGACCATTTTCCCTTGAGAAGAAATCTCCGTCTTGGCATTTCCCTTGATCTTCTTCCTATTTTTATAAATATCTACGATAAGAGGAGTCTGCTTGAGAAAGGCAATCGGTGTATTGATATAAATTCCCTGATCCAAAGCAGCATTGATCTGCTCTAGAAGGCTCGCCTTTGAATAATAATAGTTGTTGTCATTTTTTACTGAGGCAAGCTGTTCTTCAAGCTTCGCAATCTTTCTGATATCAGATTTAGCTTTCTTTTCAGCTTTAATTTCTTTTTTCAAGGATTTTATCACCTTTTTACGAGTTGCCTTATCATGCACGAGGAGCGTTCTTTCTGAAATTCATGCGGTCCCTACGGGTGCTTCTGGAGCCACGAGTAAATCATCAATCGTCTCAAAAGCGTGTATTTGCTCAGGATTAAGCACGACATTTCAGCCCTCATCTTGCTTTACTTCCCTAGAAAGCTGCTGCAAGATGTCAAGCGCTTTTTTTGCTCTGGCATCTTCGCTAAGCGACTCTGCAGTATCTTGAGCCGCGGCAACTTTAATGCTTTCTTGAGTATCTGGGTTGGTTGTTTCCACAGTGCTAACGCCCTGGTCCGACTTTTGTTCAGCATCCGAAGAACGAGACGTGGACTGCGGAGCTCTCAAGGTTTGCACCTCAGTTTCCTGAGCTTTCTTTCCTTCAGGCTGCACTGGAGTCAAGGATCAGTCTTCTTTCGCTGTTATTTCCTCTTCATTATCGTTATCTTGCTGTGAAGCCTGGAGTTGCTCTTTTATGCGGCTTAAAATCTGTGTCTGCTGGGGAGTGAGTTCAAAATTCCCCTTGATCAAGGCTTCTTCAGCCTTTCCCTTCGCACTAGAAAAAGCTGCCAGTTGCTCAGGAGTGAACGCAAAACCAGCATCACGAAGGAGTTTCCCAGCTTGATTAATATCTTTAGTCCCAAAATATTCATTGATGATCCCTAGCTTTAAGGTTTCTGTATTGACGACGGTATCAGAATTTTCTTCCGCTTTGTTTAAATGTTCCGAAGCAATATCCCTTCAGAGTGCTTTAAGCTCTCTTGATTGCTCTTGTTTTTCGGGATGTTTCTGGACTTCTAGCTTACTCATTGTCCGCTCAGTGTAGATAAAATGCTCTTGCACAAGTATACTGACAAATCCTCCAAAAGTCAAAAAAAGTCAGATTTTTTTCTCATTCTCTCCCAAAAATAATGAATCGCTTGCAATCGTCTCCCTTTTTAGTATAGTGAGTGGCGTCGGAGAGCTGGAGTCCAAGAGGAGCCGTTTGTCTGAGGACTTGCCTGTTGCAGACTTAGCTCAATCTTCTCTTCAGGGACCGATAATCTAGGATGGCGATTGTAGCTCAGCTGGTTAGAGCATCGGATTGTGGTCCCGAGGGTCGCGGGTTCGATTCCCGTCAATCGCCCCATCTAAAAAATGAGGTAGCACACAAGCTGCTTTTTTGTTTTGTAGCAAAATTCTCTTGCTATCTTGCACCAAACATATACACTCTTGCCGATTTATCATTCTCTTCTGTTATGCAAACGCTTATCTCCAAACCAAGTCCAGAGCTCTACCAACAGGCAAAAACCCTGATTCAATCCTGAGAGCTGGTTGCCTTCCCGACAGAAACGATTTATGGGCTCGGTGCAAACGCTCTTGATAGCGACGCTGTGCAGAAGATCTTTACGGTAAAGGGCAGACCGAGCAGTAATCCTCTGATCGTCCATATTGGCAAGAAAAGCCAGATCGCAGACCTCGCAATCGTGGAAAATTCCTTCCAGCAGCAAATTATTGACAAGCTTTTCCCTGGACCAGTTACCCTCCTGCTCAAAAAAAAACCAGGAATCCCCGAAGTGGTGACCCAAAATCCCTTCGTAGGGATCAGAATGCCGTCCAACCAAATCGCCAACGACTTTCTCAAAGCGGTAGCATTGCCAATCGCAGCTCCGAGTGCAAACATTTCCGGCAAACCTAGCCCAACTTCTGCCCCAATGGTGATGGACAATGTGGGAGGCAAAATTCCCCTCATTATTGACGGTGGAGACTCAAATTACGGGATAGAGTCGACAGTTATCAAGGTGGACGAAGAAAATAATCAGTGAAAAATCTGAATCTTGAGACCGGGTTTCATTACCAAAGAGGATCTTGAAGCTTTTTTTGAAGGGCAACCAGTTTCCGTGGAATATACCAGCAAAGACAAAAACCTTTCCCCAGGAACCAGATTTAGACACTATAGTATCCCCGGTAAAATCACCATCATTGATCACAGAACCGAGCTTCCTACATCTTTTGATGCGCCGACGGCAGTTATCGCCACGACAGAGCGATTTGAGCGTGAAAACTTCCACTCCCTCCAGCCTCATACTCCATTCCTTACAAAACTCCAACGAGGAAGCGAATCCAACCTCGCAAGCTGTGCACATACCCTTTTCCAGCTCTATCACGACTGCGAAAAAGCAGGAATACAAACGGTCTTTATCCAGAGATTGACAGAAAATGGGCTAGGATTCGCGATTATGAATAGAGTCAAAAGATCCGCTGAAAATTAATTCTGATTTTTTATTTTTTTGTTCAAAAGATTGCTGATGTCACGATGAATAGGACTTCTTTTTATCCTTGGATTTATTTTTCTTATCAAAGGTGCAGATATGCTTGTTGAGGGAGCTTCTTCCTTGGCAAAAAAATGTGGTATCTCTGATATGGTTATCGGATTGACGATCGTTGCATTCGGAACCTCAGCTCCAGAGCTGGTGGTTAATGTCACTTCCAGCCTTCAGGGGACGACAGGAATCACCATCGGAAATGTCTTGGGAAGTAATATTGCTAATATCCTGCTCATCCTCGGAGCTACCGCAGTCATCACCCCGATCACCGTCCAAAAGAAATTTCTTTCCAGGGAAGTGGTGATTTGCTTAGCTGCTACGCTGGTCTTTGCGATCTTTATCAATGACGCTCGGATCGACGGAGCAGCTACTTCACGAGTCTCTAGGAGTGAAGGAATTATCTTGATCCTGCTCTTGCTGTTCTTCGTGTATTATCTTTTCGCGACAGCCAAAAGAGAAAATGCTGACACAGAAAGCACAATCGCCATTTTCCCCTTGCGAAAATCCTTACTTTGGATTGGACTCGGGTTGGTTGGACTCCTTTTTGGCGGAGAACGAATCGTTAACGGAGCAGTTGCTATCGCTACGAGCTTCTGACTTTCAGAGAGACTCATCGGCTTGACAATCATCGCAGTAGGAACCTCTCTCCCAGAGCTGGCAACTTCTATCCTCGCCGCTTACAGAAAAAACGCAGATATCGCTCTCGGAAATGTTATTGGTTCAAACGTTTTCAATATTTTATTTATCCTTGGGGTGAGCGCAGTAATCGCTCCAATCCCTGCTATGCCGGGCACGAATAATGACCTTATTCTCTTGATCGTTGCCACGCTCCTAATTTTTATTTTTGGAGCTTCCCGAGGTACAAGGAAGGGACAAATAGGTAGAGTAGCAGGCTCAGCAATGCTCCTCTTGTATGTCGTCGCTATGGTAAGCCGTTTTTTCCTCCCCTAGGGTCACCCTTTATCTTGCTGCAATTCCTTCTTCTAACTTCTAAAAAGCCTTGCATTCCGTTTAAAATTTACTATAGTTCAAAAACGAATGAGCCTCTACTTTCTCCTGAAAAGTGGAAGGAATCATTTTTTTTACCTTTTTATACTATAAAATATGGATCTAACAGGAATTATGGCTCAAAACCCAGAAATGGCATCTCTTGGAGCAGGAGCTATAGGAGGTGCACTAGCAGCAATAGGGACCGTTTTCATTATTTTCACAGTATTGATTGGCGCGCTTATAATCGTTTCTCGATGGAGAATCTTCGAAAAGGCGAAACTCCCAGGACGAGGAGCATTGATCCCGATCTACAACGTTTACTTGATGTTCAAGCTCGCGGGAAAACCAGAATGGACGCGGCGACTCCTTCTCCCTCCGGTGGCTGGAGTCTTAGCAATCGTTGCTCAGTTTAAAATCTCCAAGAAGTTCGGAAAAACTGATATGTTTGCTGTGGGGCTTTGGTTTCTGCCATTTATTTTTTATCCAATCCTTGCTTTCTCAGAAGAAGCAAAATACAATCCAGAGGCATAACCTTTGTCCTGAAAACAACAACGAAAAAATGCTGATCGTGCTTTTCGGTCAGCTTTTTTTTACTTGTTCAAAAAAGAAAAAAAATCTGAGTATCCCATTGGGTTGTTATTCCCTCTCTAATCTCAAAAGAAAACTCCTTGCCCTTCTAGCGAGCCTTGCAAGCCTCAGCATTACGATCGCGATAAAACCACTGGGCTTTGATCTGGAGGAGCCTGCCTTTGTTCCATTTGCCCGCAACGATCCACAAAGGAATTTCCCTTCCCCGTCGCAGCATGAGAAGTGAAAAGCCTTTCGTCGCCCGCCCCAAAATAACGTTTTGAGCAAATTCCAAAAGTGGAAATGGAGCAAAACGACGATTTGAGCAAATTCCAAAAGTGGAAATGGAGCAAAATGACGATTTGAGCAAATTCCAAAAGTGGAAATGGAGCAAAACGACGATTTGAGTGATTTCCAAAAGTGGAAATGGAGCAAAATAACGTTTTGAGCAAATCCCAAAAGTAGACTCCATCCCTGCAATCAGAATGCTTCCCAAAAATCTTGATTTCTCTACCAAAAAAGCTAAAAGCAAGTCAGCTTTTTATCTTTTAAACGATAAACATGGGAGTTCAATCAGCAGGAGAGGCGGGACTTAGCTTTCTTTTAGAGCTATTTGCGTGAGCAATTGTGATGACGGTCATCATTTGCATCATCACCGCTTGCCTTCAGAAAAAATCAAAAATTCTGAGAGGAATCAGGCGATTTTTCTTCGGAATCACGATGCTTGTCGGAGCTTTTTTCGTTTTAGTCGGAGTGATTCACACGATCGGGGTTAAACAGGATTTAAAAGACGGGGAAAGATTCCTTTTCGGGGCAAGAGACAGTTTTTTCATCCAACTCATCAGATTAGACAACCAAAATGGTCCTGAAGCCCACGCCCTAAAGCCAGCTCCCTTCCAAGACGACGAGGGAGACGAGAAAGCCTTTACGCTTGCTCCTGGAATGAAGCTAGGAATAGATGCTACACTAGGAAATGATGTTAATCTTGATGTTGCTCCAGCACAAAAGGCAGGAATCAGACTTACCTTCACGAATGCAAAGTTCGTCTTGAGAGGAATGGAGCTTCTCAATCCAAATCCAAGAGAAATCGTTGCCTATGATAAGATTGATTATTGATTCCTTGCCCAAGACTATGTGAGTGCCGTTCGGAAGAAAAAATATGAAGGCGACTTTTGTATCCAGCTCTACAATAGTGCTGTGATTACCGAGGAGATGAAGGCAAAGAGCGGAAACTGTGATATTATTACCTTCGCTGCTAGTGGGACGACCCGCTTAAAGACGGGACTCGCTGCCCTAGACAGTACTCAGCCTTCAAATCTTGAGGTCGAGTATGTGAACTTAGAGGACTAGCCTTTTACCCTTAGCAAAGAGAGCGCTCCATCACGGGTGCTCTTTTTTTTATCCAAAGAAAAAAGTTTTAAAGTCTGATCCTCAACAAACGGTTTCCCTCCCCAGATAAATGGAGAAAATCATTAATTGAGCTGCAGCATCATCTGCCAAATACAGGGAATCGTCATTTTTCTTGAAGCGGAGGGGTCCGCTCGCCCCAAAACGTCGTTTTTCTTGAAGCGGAGGGGTCCGCTCGTCCCAAAACGTCGTTTTTCTTGAAGCGGAGGGGTCCGCTCGCCTCAAAATGTCATTTTTTGCAGAGGTTTCACGAAGAAAAGGGGCTTGGTTCGTTATAGGGGGAGTTCGCCCTCGTAGATCCTCCTTTACCTACTCGCAAGGGGAAATAGCTCAAAAATCATAGGAAGTCAGCTCTCTTTTCTCGTGCTCCCAAACTAAAAAGCCACTAAAATGCCACTAAAACGCTTCCCTCTCAACTTTCCTCATTAAGACGCAATCAACACTTCATTAAAAAGCTTTTTACAACTCATTTCCTGATTTTAAATCATCAAAAATCAGGCTTCCTTTCGTTTTTCTCATCCAAAAATCTCGTAATAATACTAGACACGAACAAATGAAATCAGATTTTTTGATTTTTCTCTTGATTTTGGTGAGGAGTTTTGTATATATTCTGTCATTGCATTTACTATTTATCTTTAGATTTCTGGAAATATCAAATGCCAACGATTAATCAACTTATTAAAAAAGGAAGAGTAAAGAAAACCTTTAAGTCAAAGGCACCTGTCCTTCAGTTTGGAGTAAACAAGCTTCAGGGAAACAAAAAGGTTGCACAGCCTGCTCCATTCAAGAGAGGGGTATGTCTTAAGGTATCAGTAATGGGACCAAAGAAACCAAATTCAGCGCAGAGAAAGTTCGCAAAGGTAAGACTTTCTAATGGTGCAGAAATATTGGCATATATTCCAGGAGAGGCTCACTCACTCCAAGAGCATAGTGTTGTGCTTGTAAGAGGAGGAAGAGTGAAGGATCTGCCAGGTGTGAGATACCATATCGTGAGAGGAAAATACGATGCGAATGCAGTAGCAAATAGAAAGCAGAGTAGATCTCGCTATGGAGCAAAAAGACCTAAGGCTGGTAAATAATTTTAATTTGTTTTTGTTAGTTCTAAGATGGCAGTGATTAAAAATAAGACTTTGGACACCTTTGATTACGAAGAAAAGTTGATCAACTTCATCATGAAGCATGGGAAGAAAAGTGTTGCAAAGAAAATTTATGCGGACACGCTCAAGGATATTAAAGCAAGCGGACATATGAACCCTACCGTAGTAGTGAGAACTGCTATTGAAAATGCTTCTCCTGTGACGATGATCAAGTCAAAGAGAATTGGAGGTGCGGTATATCAGGTTCCAGTAGAGGTAAAAGCTGACAAGAGATTCTTTTTCGCTACAAAATGGATTCTTGATGCCGCGAGAGGAAAGAGCGGAAAGCCGATGTATAAGAGACTTGCTGAGGAAATTCTCGCTGCGTATTCCAATCAAGGAGCTGCAGTAAAGAAAAAGGAAGAAGCTCACAAGATGGCTGAAGCTAATAAGGCATTCGCTTATATGGCTAAATATATTAACTAGTTTTTCAATCTATAAAAGAGAGAAAAATCTGAATTTATTTTTTGATTGTTGTTTCTAATGTGAGATACGAACGGAAGAAAAATTAAGCACTTTCTAAAGGCATTGAATTTGCACAGACCAAAGACAGGTTGTAAAAATGAAAAAGCAGTAGAAAGCTACGTTACCCTTTTGAAGAGAGAAGAAAAAGAGGGATTGACTGCTTGGATCAAGAATGCTAAAGTAAAGGCTGAAGCGAAACTTAAGAAATATGGAATTACTCAGCAGAAGATCAAAGAAGTTCTTGAATCAAAAGGACTCGCTCATTTATCATCTAAATTATCATAATCTCATGGCAAGATTAAAGACAAATGCAAAGAGAAAGCTCAATAAAGCACTTACAAGAGTTGAAAAAGTGGTGATTATGGATGTAAGAAGAATGCTCGAGCAACAGAGAAAATGGAAAGCTAAAGTAATGAATAGCAAAGGAAGCAAGTAGTTTTATTCTTGAAATATGCTAAATAATGAATCACGAAATGATAAAGTATCTTTCTGATGCGAATGGATATAAAATCTTGCCTGTAAAAACAGGAATGCAAGTTGAGCTTCACGAAAGAGTGGGAGAAGGTTCTACAGAGAGAATCTGGAAGTTTAAGGGATTGATCATCAAGGTGAGAAAACCAGGATCAGCTGATGGAAGCTTTACAATCAGAGGACTTGCTGCAGGGCAAACAATTGAAAAGGTTTATCCTCTTTCTTTCCCTAAGTTTGAGAAAGTTATTCTTATTGATGAATACAAGGTAAGAAAGTCTAAGCTCTACTATATTAGAGAAAAGGTTGGAAAGGCAGCGAGAATGAAGAGTAAGATTGCTGCTGAGAGGAGAGAATCAGATTTGTTGAAATAATTTTTTTAAATTTTGTTGTATGCTATTATGAAACTTACTGTTCAGGTTCGTACTGCAACTGGGAAAAAAGTGAAAAACTTGAGAAAAGAGGGGCAGCTTCCTGCTATCGTATATGGAAAGAGCTTAGAAAATCCTGTGCTCTTGGCTTGTGTGAAAAATGATTTTATCAGAGTATATAGAGAAGCTGGATTCTCTACGCCTATTGAACTTACTGGGGCGATAGAGCAGCTTGTGCTTTTGCAAGATATGCAGTTGGATCCAGTATCTGATGAAGTACTTACCGTGGATTTCTTGGCAGTAAATAGGAATGAAAAGGTATCTGCGTCTGTTCCTGTAGTGCTCGTTGGTGAATCAAAAGTTGAAAAACTGAATGAAGGAAAGGTTCAGCTTGTAAAAGATATTGTAGAAGTAGAAGCCTTCCCTCAAGACCTTCCTCATAATATTGAGATTGATGTAGCAACGATCGAATCAATAAACGACGTAATCTTTGTAAAGGATTTGAAGGTTTCAAGCAAGGTAAAAGTTCTTGATGATGGAGATCAGCCAGTAGTGACCGTTGTTGAACTTGCTGATGAAGAAGAAGCTTCTGATGAAGCTGCAACACCAGAGGCTACTCCAGCTGCTGCATAGTAAACATTTTATCTTTATTGTATTGGTATAAATCATGGCTAGAATATGTTATTTTACAGGGAGAAAATCTCAATCTGGACAGACAAGATCTCACTCTATGAGAGCAGGGAAGAGACAGTTTAAGGTAAATCTCATCAATAAATGGATTAAACTTGATGATGGAAGTCAGATTAAGGTAAAGATTAACTCTAGACTTTACAAAAAGTTTAAGGGATTTATGTAGGAGTTTTCTTGTATATTTACTTGAAAATGTGAGGGAAAAAACTATAGTTCTCTCGTGATAAAAAGTTTCCTTAGTGGATATTTCTCAGTGTGGGGTAGTAGCTCAGTCGGTAGAGCAACAGCCTTTTAAGCTGGTGGTCCTGGGTTCGATCCCCAGCTACCCCATGAGAATTATCTCTGAAAAAGGAAACTTTTTTGATTTAATATTTTTAGGCTTGATTTTTTTGTATAATTGAATATAGGGAGAATAGTATATTTTTAGAATCCTTAATCCACATCCACAATGTAGGTAATTAAAGAGAGAAAAGTCTGGTTTATTTCTCTTTTTATTATGTAATCAAAGTAGTATGGACTATCCAAAGTATCAAATCAACTTTATGCCAGAGTCGTATTATGGCTACTGTATAGTACTGCCTGCTTTATGTGAGTATTAAATTATTTTTGGTATACTCAATTTAATATGAAAGATACTCGAGATGTGATGAAAATCGCTAAAATGGGAAGGTATAAATTTTGAGTGGGACTAACAGAATCAGAAATGGCATATGCGCTTTCAAGGTTAGGATTTAAAGTTATCTATACAACAATATCTACAGAGCAGGATGATTTGGATTACCTGCAAGATCCAGTTTGAATCATCACTAAAAAATACGAAAACCATAAATACAAAGATTTTGTAAAAGATGGGATTTGGACTGATAGTCAACAAAATGTAACTTTCGATTTTTACGATACTACTATTGCCAAAAAAATCCTAGAATCCGAAGAAATTGAGAAAATTTATGAAATAGATATTATTTCTGTTATAGAAAAATATCAGAATGAAGATACCCTGTTTATCTTATGACTAAATGCAAATATTCTCTACGATAGGGAGCCTCAAGAGTGAATCAGTTGATGACATGTCGTATTGTGTAAATGATATAAAAACTGAATGTTTGAAATTTATGATCCAGGTCCCTATAAGAAGCCGGATTTTATTCCAAAAGATACGGTATTGGCAGCAATGAAAGATTTGAGTAAAGATTATAATGTATATGTCATAAGGAATAATTAATAAATAACTACCCTTTTATTTTTTTATTCTAGAAATTATGAAAATCATTCCAGCGACGCAAAACCACCTTCAATCCATTGCCACTTTGATGGTAAACCATTGCCACTTTGATGGTAAAGGAATATCAAAAGTTAAATGACGATCTCAAATGCCCGATGTATCAGACGGATTATGACTTATTTATCCGTGTTTGGAGTAAGAGAATTGTAGATCAAAGTTCAGAGTTTCCTCTATTTGTTGCAGAGGGAGAGAAGGGAGAGTTTTGCGGTTTTGTAGCTCTTATGTTTCATCAGGAAAGAGCTGAAGTTTTGATGGTCGCTCTAGAAGAGGGGTATGCACCTTCTGAATATCAAGCACTTTTGGAGTTTGGTCTACAGTTTTTGAAGGAGCAAGGAGCAAAATTTGTGAGCTTTGAAGTTGCCCCGTCAGAGAATGAGTATCTTAGTTTTTTACAGAAAAAGGGGGCTAAAGAAGTTTCGGTAAAATATGTTTTATAAAAGAAAGAAATCAGATTTTTTCTTTTGTTTTACTTATTTACGATAAAAAAATATGCTCCGAGAGGGAAAACATCCCGAATATTTTTTACCAGAGGCGGTGCCTGGTTTTTGTTCGTTGACATGCTGTATGGGAGTGCTAAACTATTTTTGGTCTACAAGCTTTAATGGACAAAATACTCGACAAATGATGAACCTCTTCAAGGAGGGATTGTATACAGGAAAGGAGATTCTTGATTTGCCAGAAATTGCATGTAAATTGGATCAGCTTTGATTTAATATTGATTATTATCTCTCCTATAGTGAAGAATTGCATAAAGATTCAGTAGTCAATCCTATGAAATATCTTTATGACCGAAATCCTCCTCGCTATCATCAATTTATTAAGTATGATGAGCAGGGATATTATTGGGATTCTGGAAGTTCTATACAGAGACTGTGAGATACGAAATTTGAACAAAAGATTTTACAAAGTGAAACCATAAAGTCTTATTATAGTGCAGATATTCTTCAAGTGATTAAAGACCATCAGGGAGAGTGAATTTTATTTTTGGTTGGTTTAGATTATTATACTTTACATAATGAGCCTATGGAAGAAGGATTCGCATGAGGTCATGTTATTTTGGTATCAAAGATTGAAGATGATCATGTAATAATTTTTGATCCAGGTCCTCCACTTTTGCTTTATCATAGAGTGCCTATTGATCAATTTATGAGATCAGTAGAGGAGATGGGAACTTATTATTCATTTATGAAAATTACTGATAAGCATGCGGATCTCGCTCCCTTCTTCCCAGTATCATCTACTCCATAGCTTTTAGATATCCTCGTTATGGATGATAAAGTGCTTGATTTCTCTTTTTCTTTGTATACATATAGCTGGCATATTTATTTTTATTAAACTTGTTTTTCCTTAGGAGAAGAAAGAGAAAATTCGTGTTTGCATCTTTTTTATGAGGTGAAAATCCTGAATTTTAACTTCATTACGAGTGAGGAATGTCAAGATTTTTGTTTCTTTACTCCAGAGGAAATGAAGGCCTTAGTATGAAGTTGAGTTTTATCTCTATTTGCGGATTATTTTTATGAAAACCATTAACGAAACGTTTCCTTGCCTCAATTGTGGGAAAGAAATTCCCAAAGCACAGAAAACCTGCCGTAATCATTGCCCTTTTTGTTTTGCTTCAAAACATGTAGATGGTCCAATTCCTTGAGATAGAGCAAGTGAATGTCAAGGTGCGATGTATCCTATCAGCTATGAAATGAAAAATAGTGAAATCAGAATCCTGTTTTCCTGCGTAAAATGTGGGAAGCAGCACCGAAATAAGAGAGCAATTGATGATGAAATTACGTGTTTGCCAGAGTTGATCGCAAAATACCGCCATTTTTTTGATAATCTCTCGTTGTAGAGTGAACAAAGAAAAAAATCTGATTTTTTCTCTATGAAATAACTTGATAATGAAAGTGAAATCTGTATAGTTCATCCTGTTCGGAAACATTTATTTGTTTACAAGAGTGGGATGAAAAAAGGGATTCATGGAAAATACTTCAAAGACGTTGAAGTAAATTGCATTTGCGGAGCATCATTTACAGTAAATACCACTGTTGAAGGACCAATTAAGGTGGAAACTTGCTACCAGTGTCATCCAGTATTCAATAAGGATAGAGTAGTGACAAAGCCAGTTAAAGGAATGATGGAAAAATACCTTGAAAAGCAGAAGAGAATTGAGGCAGCTAAAAATAATAAATAGTCGGTCTTATATTTGATGTTTTTTAGGTTATATTAGGAATTTCTGCTGATGCTGAGAAATGTACTCATCAAAAGATATGTAGATACCAAAGACATCCAACGAGTAATTGGGCATAGTTCCGTAGTGCATGTAAAGAGAGCAATTGTGATGATTGCTCTGCTTTTTGTTTTATACGTAATTTTTGCTCTGCTGCATAAAACAACTCCTGCAGAATATCGAAAGCGGATTTTTTGAGTGATAGGACTTGCTCTCTTTGCTAAGTGGACTATCGATTTTCTGAATAGTTATCTTGATTGCCTGATTCTCTCAAAAGATTCTCTTACTCTTTTCCTCTGGGAAGGACTTTTAGAATACAAAACTGAGGTTTTCTCTCGAAATAAAATCACAACGATTTCTCGAAGTCAAAACGGGCTCTCAGACAAACTTTTTGCCAAAGGCGACCTATTGATAAAATTAGAATTTGATACCGAGTTCCCTTTTACCGATATCGATGCCCCAAAAAAACAGCTTTGAAAGCTGATGATGCTCAAAGAATCTTTTCTAACCAGACAGAAAAAACAGATTGAACAAGATCTTTCAGAGGATAACGAGAGATTTAATGTCCTTGTTGAAGCAATGAGTGAAGTCGTAAAAGAATATATGGACAAAAAAACATAAAAAATCTTTACTTGCTTTAGCTTGCATTTACACGGCAAATTGCTATTATTCTTTTCAGTTTTATCTTTTGCTATTGGAGAAATGTTAGATTTTATTTATGATAGTTTAGATACCGTCAAAAAGCTTAAATTCCCAACAGTTAAGCAGATCGTAGGGTTGACGCTCGCTATCTTTGGTCTAGTAATTGTTGCAGGAGCGTACTTTATTTTCGCAGATACGCTTTTTACAGGAGGATACAAGGCTTTTTATGCAGCAATGACAGAGGGACAGACAACCACTTCTGGAGCTGTAGCTTCAGGGGAAGCGAATAATCCGATTCTTCCAGCGCTTAATATTTCTGGGCTTTCTTTAGACAGTGCAGAAGCCTCACAGGCAGATGCTCAAGGCACCATACAAGATGTAGATATGACTGAATCAGGAGCTGAAGGTTCGCTTTCAGAATAATATCAGCTTTTTTATCTCTTCCCTTGAGTAAATATGCAAAAAGAAGCAAATACCAATGAAATCAAAAAACAGATCGAAGATAGGAGTTTTAGACGATACGTCTTGAGTGTAACATCTGGACAAGAAGCTCTAGTGATCGAAAACCTTCAGGAGAGGATAAATAAACAGGGCTTGTCAGAGGATGTGATCGACTATCTCTGCCCTATGATCAACGAGACTTCAATCAAAAAATGAGAAAAAGTAATAAGGCAGAAAAAACTTTACCCTGGATATGTGTTCTTCAAATCAAGGATGAACGATAAAATCTGGTATGTAGTGAGAAATACTCCCGGAGTAAGACTTATCGTAGGGGCTGAAACAAAGCCAATTCCTCTCTCAGAGCAGGAGTATCAAGATATGATGAGACAGATTACTCAGTCTCAGGAAAGATCTGAGCTAAATATCCCTTATAAAATCGGGGATGTAGTCCTTCTAAAGCATGGTGATTTCAAGGGAATGAAAGGAAATATCAAAGAGCTTGATCCTGAAAAAGGAATGGTTGTAGTAAATATAGAGATGCTCTGAAGGCTCACTCCTGTAGCGATCTCAATCGACCAGGTAGAGCTAGTAAACTAGGCTTTAGTTCTTAAACCAGAACGATGGAAAAAGAAAAAAAGCTCGTAACATTATCAATGGTAGTGCTTTTCTTTAGTTTAATTGTGGTGTATTCATTATTCTATCAGATAAAAGGAGAAAAGCTGATCCAGATCTTGCGTGCAGCCTCCGCAACTTCTGCTTCTCAAGAGAGCAAACAGGAAAGCGGTGGACAGGAAGATTTACATATCGATTTGGTATCAGGCGATACGCAAGCGACTTGAACATTAGAATGAGATTCTTTCTCAGATATCTCCACTTGAAGTGATGCGCAACAAGCGGAAACGGGATGAACACAGACAGCTTCACCTGCGAACCATCTCTCATTTGAAGGGGAAGGTCCATCAATACTTTCCGGTACTGATCTCTATTTCGGAGCGGTAGAAAGTGTTGAGCTTCTTGGACTCAAACCTGAATATATTCTCAAGGATAACAAAGGCTTTTATTATGCAAAACTCTCAAAGAAACCAGATCTTAAACAAACCGTACAGGATCTGGATGGAAATATTTATACGATGAGCTCCGAAGCGGAGATACTCAAGAATAAACTATTTGGAGAAAGTATTAGCTTTGTCAATATCCCAGAATACAAAAATAAAATAGTAATTATGCTACTTACCGTTGATGATCAGTATTGGCTCATTCAGATGGACTATAAAAAATATCATCACGAGAAACCATATCTCAAGAAATTATTTATCTCTTAAATTGATGTAACTATGGCAAAAGTACAAAAAATCTTGAACATCGAAGTTCCTGCTGGAAAGGCAACACCTACACCTCCGCTTGGACCTATGCTTGGTGCAAATGGAGTAAATATCGGGCAGTTTACCAAAGAATTTAACGAAAAAACTGCAGATTTGATGAAGCAGTTTTGAGGAATTGAAGTAAAAATTAAAGTAAAGCTGACTGTTTATGTTGATAGAACTTTCAAGATGGAGATCGGTGCTCCAATCACTTCCGGACTCATCAAACGAAGAATCAATCAAAATCTCGGATCTGGAGAGCCAAACAAGAAAAAGATAGGAAAGCTTACCAAAGCAGATCTTGAAGCAATTTATGAACTCAAGAAGGCAGATCTAAACGCAAATACTCCAGAGGAAGCCTACAAAATTATTGCAGGAACCGCAAGAAATATGGGAGTTGAGGTAGAAATGTAATCAAAATTGCAAATAAGCACTATCTGGTAGGGGAAGCCATGGCTTCGCTTCCTGGTAGTGTTTTTTTGTATTTGATATATTTCAGTAGCGGAGAATGATAATAAAAAATAAAAAAGCAACCCTCTTTTCCAAGAAAGTCGCTTATATAGCGGAAAAATAAAAACTCCCCAAAAGAATCAGACTTAAACTATTATTCCAAAAAATTTGTCATAATCGCGCAGATATTAACCGTGCCTTGATAAGGATGGGTATAAAACACCGTCGAACAAAAACGAAGTTCTTTCGCAGAGCTTGAACCACATGCATTGTCAAATCAATTTGGACAATTCCCATTGTTCACTTTTTCATCAGGACGATTGCTATTCTTCTCATAAAGTCCTAGTACTCTAATCGCTCTATAAAACTTCCCTTGTTTATTGTTTGATTTTACTCTGTCCTTTTCCACCGCATTAAGGTTTTCAAAAACATTGTGTGGAACCCATTTCCCTCCCTGGAGGTAGAGTCTATAGAGTGTCCCTTGCGGAGTCTGATCTTTTTGGTCTAGTAAGGTATAGACATCGCTTGGCTTTACATTCTGCCCAAAAAGAGCCTGATCGTCATCTCATGGAGTAAGCGAAAAGTAGCGGTCTTTTTGAGCTAAATGCTCTTCAATAACCCAATTAGTATGAGCGGTAATCCATGGATCGTCTTCACAACCTTCATTTAATCCATCAAGTGGGGTAACCTTAAGTCGGCATTTATCCTTGGTCGCAGACCATCTTCTCCAATTAGTATCTCTAATATTATATACCGTTTCGATTCCTTCTTTCGCAAGGTTAAGTGCTAGGGTTCTTTGCTTCATCTCTGAGACGTAGTTTACTGTTCTCGCAACTCCAGTAATTACACTTATCAACGCGGTAGATATGATCATCAGAACAAGGATAACCTCTAGCATTGTAAATCAGTATTTTCTCTTTTTCATGCCTCTCTTCCCAAAAATAAAATTGACATTCATCAGGTAAAACATAATATGCCTCTATATGTAGTTATCTTTCCCAAAGATGCAATAGTTTTTATTCAGATTGATCATTGTGATGTCTACAGAACGAAGCCTTGTGCTCTCACTTATCTTAGTTGTTGCCTTGCTTTCGTTGCTAAAGGTCGAAAAGCTGGTTAGGATGTCATTTTGAAGTTATCTGCTTCTGGCTTGATCTCTTGCTTTGGGAACAGGTATTTTACAGGGCGCATCACTTTTGCAAAGTATCCCAGATGAAACCTTTCTAGGGCTTCGCTGTGCAAAAATTGCAGAATTTATCATCAATGCTCAGCCGACTATACTCCTCATATTTTTTGTGGCAGGGCTACGATTCTTTATCCAATACGGACACTTAAGCATCAAAATCTTTTCAGAAATTTTTGAAAAAAAACTCCAGACTTTGCTTCGATGTGTTTTAAGTTTTTGAAATCTGATTTCCTGCTTCTACTTTTCCCTTGCATACTTCAAAGGCGATTTCTACGAACGAATTTTTATGCAACCGATGGTAGTTCCTTATGTTGCACGAATTCCTATGATTGGCTGTATATCAGCGATTATTAGTTTAGTTGCTACTTCGCAAATCAACCTCCGCTTTAGCTTCAAAAAAGATGCATGAACAGTCTAGTTTTTATTCGCCATTCCGTGTTTCAATGCATAACTGGCTAGAATACCTCTTCCCTCGTTCCTGTTACGGATGTGATAAGCCATGAGCTTATCTCTGCTTTGAGTGTAAAAAGGAACTTTTCCCACATCCAGAGTTGTGTCCTTTTTGTCATAAAGAGAGTAAAAACTTTAAAACCTGTAGCTCTTGCAGATTTGAAGGGTCAAATTTCCTTGATGGGCTTGTAGTCGGATTTTCCTACAAGACTCTCCTCAAAAAACTCATCCTTAAGCTCAAGTTTCATCACAAGAGCGATATTGCTGGATTTTTGGCAGAAAGGTGAGTATTATTGACGCAGCTTAATCCAGATCTTACCCTTGCCATGCAAAAGGATCAGCTTTTTATCTCTTTTGTTCCTTCGCATCGGTATCGTAAATATTTCCAGAAGGGATATAATCAATCTGAACTCCTAGCAAAAGAACTAGCAACTCAGCTTGAGATACCTCGAGTTCCTTGCTTCAAAAAGGTAAAGGCTACGACCTCTCAGGTGAAACTTACGAGATCAGAGAGGCTAAAAAATCTGAATGCTGCATTCGTTTTTCTTCCTTCTGCAATAAGCTTGCTCCCTCAAAATGCAACCTTGCTCATCGTAGATGATGTGACGACGACCTGAGCTACGCTCAATGAACTTGCAAAAAGAGCAAAATCCTCTAGACCAGATCTGCATATTCGGGGGCTTGTTTTGGCAAGACATACAGGATAAACGTCCCTATTTTAATTCAAAGAGAAAAAACCAGATCTATGCTCCTACGAAAAGCCTCTCTTCAGAGCAATACAACGAAGAAAAAAACCATGAGAGCTTTTGGCTTTTCAACCTTGAAAAATTAAAGAAAATCTTTACAATCCTGCTACTCAAAAGAAAGTAGTGTAGTGGTAGCACGTCAGTCTCCGAAGCTGAAAGTGGAGGTTCGATTCCTCTCTTTCTTGATCATCATAATAAAAAGTGCAAAAATTTGCATTTTTTTTGTTTCGTCACTATAATGGGGAATGAAAATTTTATTCATTCAGTGTATAAAAATGCCAACCACGGATTCAACCATGACTCCACAATCTCCAGCAGTAGCTCAACCTCCAGTTCAAAACGATGATTTTGATCTTGGTATCACCCAAGAAATATCACAGGAAGCTCCTTCTACGCAGCTTTCTTCTGAAAATGTAGGATGAGATCAGTCTTTTGATTTTTCTTTAGATTTACCTGATACCTATGCAGAGCAGACACCAACTCCAGTTGTAGAGAATACACAGGAAGCGTCATCCACGGAACTTCTTCAAGATACGAATGCTTCCGAGATGCCGAGCCTTAACGCCCAAGACGAAACACTTCCTGCAGACCCTATGCCAAGTCAGGAGGTTAGCGATGGTTTTTTAAATGAAGAGTCTACTCCTTTTGTAGGAGTTGAAAATCAGCAACAAAATCCAGAAAGTAGTGAAATGGAATCACCAGAAAATAATACTGACTTTTTACTCGAAGAAGGCCCTTCTGATCAAGAGGTTCCATTGATGATGTCAGAAGAGCCTTTACAGGAAGAAACAATGCCTTCATCACAGTCAGATTTCCCTACGAATGAATTTTTACAAGATGACCTACCACAAACAACCGCACAAGAGCAGAACTCTCCAGAAGAAGCTGGAAGTATGTTTTCCGCTACGTGACAGGATGTTGCTCCGGTAGATCAAGAAAGCTCTTTCCAGTCAGATTTGCAAGGAGAAGAAAACATTTCTCTTACTGATGCAATTCCTCCAACAGAAACCCTCTCACCAAATGAAATATCAGAAGCTAAAGATGAGGCAGTATTTCTTGAAGATGCCTTACCTACGGCAAATGAAAGTGTCCCAGAAGAAGTTAATCAAGACGCTCCTTCACAGATGTTTATGGACGCATCTCCTGAAAGTGAAGCTAACACTCAACCTTCTGAACCATTTATGACGAGCGGCCAATCCGCTGAAAATCAGCCAATTCAGCAGGAGCAGCCAACAGAAATGCCTTCATCTCTATCTGTACCAGCAGGAGATGGAAATTTGCTTAATCTTGATGAGATGCTAGCCCAATCCCCTCAAAATGTTTCTAATTCTACTTCAGATGCTGCTGTTGATCCCTTTACCGCGATGAAAGAAACTCTTCAGGCGCAGCAGCAACCTACTCAGGCACCTACACTTTCTCCTATGCCAGAAACTGGAGCACTGAATGAAACCTTACAGACTCCTTCTCAGGAAAGTCTAGCATCTGATCCTCAAGCTCAATCACTAAATCTGGATATGTTATCTGCCCAGCTTCCTCCCCAGATAGCACCTCTCACAGCTTCATCGCAAACTCCAAAGCTAACAACTGCTAACTTACCTCTAAAGAAAATGCTTGGAGTAGTATTTGGAGCCGTAATGGTAATCACTACAGGGGTAATTGCTTATATTAGATATCCAGACCTGTTTTCTCTCAGCGCTCCACAAGGAGAGGTGAGTTTATGAACAGGAGAGGAACACAACGCAGCGCCAGAAAATCCTCTTTTAACAGGAGAAAAGCAGACTTCAGATGATGGGGAGATTCAGCAAACAGATCCTGTTTCTGTTTCCGGAACCTTTGATGATGATAATGAAGACGCTATCCAAACTATTGATCTCTCTCAAACAAATACTCCATCTACCACAACAAACCCTTCAACTGGGAACGCATCTACTTCAGGAGTAAACAATGCAGATGGACTCAGAGCAATAGAGAATCTCGTAGGTCCTGTTAATAATAATGACATTCTTAAGCAAGAGGTGGTGGAGTTTCAGAGAAAAGGAAAGGAAGTAAGGGAGATGTGAGAAGCTCAAAATAAAAGAACGATGATCAAGTATGGATTAGCAGTAGAAAAAGAGTCTGAAAAAATCTTGGATAGGCTTGCAAATGGTGAAAATATTGATATATCTACATGGTCAGAATTAAAATCCCAGCTTGATGACTATTTAACTAAAGCAACAAATGGCTAACAAAAACTTTATCACAAGTTCTTCATGGACTGGATATCATCAGAAAAAAGAGGGGACAAAACCTTCTTTTTCTGAAACCCCAAAAAAAGGATTATACAAGATGTCAGCGTTACTGACGACATTTCTTGATTATCTGGAACATACCAAGAATGTAAGCCCAAAAACAATAGTGAATTACCGCTTATGGCTCCAAAGAGCTGTTGAATTTCTCTGAGATCCTGAGGTAGACAAGATAAAAGCAATAGATATTTTGCAGTTTAGAATGGCACTTAATAATTTAGGACTTGCAAAAAAGACCGTTAATTATCATATCATTGCCTTGAGGTCGTTCTTGAAGTTTCTTCTCAAAAATGATATTGATTGCCTCAGTCCAGACAAAATAGAACTTTCAAAAATACCGCAGAGAGAGGTAAGTTTTTTACTGGAAAATGAAATAGATAAAATTCTGAGCGCACCAATTCATTTCGCGACTTCAGAACTGCAAAAGGCAAGAGATGAATTGATTCTCCATATTCTTTATGGGACCGGATTGAGAGTCTCAGAATTAATAAGCCTCAAAAAGAGTCAGCTCATTCTCTGAGAAAAGCAATTCGCAATCAGAGGAAAAGGTTCCAAGGTAAGGTCTGTTTTTTTAACATCTTTTGCGATGGAAAAACTATATACCTACTTAAACTTGAGAACTGATACCTATGAACCACTCATTATCAGCCTTTCCAAAAATAGCTATGGAAAACAGCTTTCCAGAAACGCAGTAGAGGCATTAGTCAAAAACTATGCCAAACTTTCTGGAATCGAAAAGAAAGTCACGCCTCATACGCTGAGACATTCTTTTGCCACTACGTTGCTCAAGAAAGGAGCCGATATTAGATCCGTTCAAACACTGCTTGGGCATTCTTCTATTCAAACAACTCAGATCTATACCCATGTAGATGATCATTTCCTCAAAGGTGTCCATGATTTATTGGAAGAATAAGATCTAAAATCAGACTTTTCATTTCGTAAAGGGCGAGAGATGATTCCTCGTCTTTTTTGTTTTTTTGCATTTAGTCAAGTAGCTTTTCTACAAGAATTTACTCCAGTTTTTGAAAAATTAGCTTTTTTGCTTATACTTAGAGATGAATTTTACCATTAAAAGATAACCTAGGAATTAATGCTTGAGAAGCTACAAAACATTGTCTATGATACTAATTACACTACCATAGTTCCGAATGGAGGTTTTGTAGTTCTCCCAAAAAATACACCACAATCTTCAGGAGAAGTACCAAAGCCCGAGAAAAAAAACTCGATGGCATGGATGGATTCCTTACTTCAGAAACTCGGACTTGCTCCAGCTCCAAAAAAGCCTTGAGAAGCTTCAGAAACAGCTAAAAAACCTGAACTTCCAAGCGAAGAACAGCCTCAAACCGACAAACAGCTCGCTCTCGCTGATCAGGTGAAGCAACTTTTACAGCTTCCAGATGCGGAATATAGCGACAAAAAGCTGACTTCCGAACTCAGACAATATATCAAAGAGGTTGATAATCGTTATTCAGCTTTACTTTCTGATTATAAATCACATATTGCACCGTCTTACCGAGAGTTTACGATGCAGCAGTTTAATGTGTCTGGAATCCTCGGAAAATGCTACTATACTCAGGAATATCCGAGCTATATTGATGCACTCTGGACGAGAGATATTATGAGTATGCATGCTAAGCGAGATATGAGTTTCTACCTCTATCCTGAGGATGATTCTGCAATCCAGTCTATGCTCAAGCAAAAATCTACCCAGCTCAAAGCTGAGCTTTCTGATGCAATGCAGAAGGGAATTACGATTGACAAGGAAATTGAACAGCAATACCGTGATGTAGAGATGATCAGAGAAAAACTGACCACCAAAGAGGAAAGATACTTTGAACTCTGAAACTATACCACGATTTACGATCACAACGAAGAAAAACTCAGAGAAACTGGGAAAAAATTTGAGCAGAAAATCTCCGGTTATGGAATTAGAGTCAAGAACGCGATTCATAGGATGGATAATGGCTTTACGGCGAATTTGCCGATCTGCCTTGATGATATGGGAATAGTGCGTAGTGCGGTGACTTCTTCGTTGGCAGCCAGCTTTCCTTTTATTTCTAGTGATCTTATTACCAAAACCTGAATCCTTTATGGAGTCAATGCCCATACCGGAGGACTTGTGATTTTTGACCGTTTCAACTCCAAACTGCCAAATATGAATAGTGTGATTTTGGCGACTTCCGGTGCTGGTAAATCTTTTACAGTAAAGCTAGAGATTCTCAGGTATTTGCTTAATGGGGTAGATATTATTGTGATTGATCCTGAAAACGAATATCAAGCGCTTTGTGAAAGAGTAGGCGGAACTTATGTGAATATTGCGACTTCTTCTCAGCAGTTTCTCAATCCTTTTGATATGCCACCGATGATTGAAGATGTGGAGTATGGAAAGGGAGATTTGCTTCGTTCGCAAATTATGAATCTCGTGGGCTTGATTCAGATTTTGGTTTGAAAACTTAGTCCAGAAGAGGAAGCTCTCCTTGATAAAGCACTCCAAAATACTTACGCATTGAAAGGGTTTACTTTTGAAATGGACGACTATACGGGGAAACTCCCTCCGCTGATGGAAGATCTGATGAATGTTTTGAATGGAATGCAAGGAGGAGAGCAAATTGCCCTCAAGCTCAGTAAATATGTAACTGGAACCTTCGGAAAACTCTTCAACAATTACACGAATATTGACATCAATAATGCACTTACGGTCTTTAGTATCCGTGATGTAGAAGAAGCCCTGAAAACCCCTGCGATGTTTAATGTGCTTAATTTTATTTGGTCCAAGGTGAGATCGGTGAAAAAGCAGAGACTTCTCGTCTGTGATGAAGCGTGGATTATGCTCCAAAACGATATTTCTGCAAACTTCCTCTTCGGTCTTATCAAAAGAGCCAGAAAATACTGACTCGGAATCACGACCATCTCGCAGGATATTGAGGACTTCATCCGTAGTCCGTATGGAAAACCAATCGTTTCCAACTCCGGAATGCAAATCCTCCTCAAACAATCCGTTACTTCTATCAAATCACTCAATCAGCTCCTCGGACTTTCGGAAGCAGAACAGCAAAGACTAGTTTCTGTCGGAGTCGGAGAAGGTTTGATGTTCGTCGGAAACCAGCACGTCGGCGTCCAAATCTTAGCTTCCCCTTATGAAAAATCTTTTATTACTACCGATATTAAAAAAAGCGAATAATTTCCTATTTCATCAAGGATGATTCTACAAAAATCAATAATACTCCAGCGATTGCGAGAATTGCTTGCACCAGTCGAGTCTTCATAACGATCGTTGTTTCATGCATTCCTCTATATTCCAAAAGATGATGGAACGGTGCTACCGTAAAGAGTTTTCTCTTAAAAACCTTTTTCCAGAAAATCTGGAGAAAACTCGAACAAAGCTCGACAATAAAAATCCCAAAAATAATCAAAAAAGGAATCAAAATTCAGAATCTCATATTGAGCAGATAGATCAGAGAGGCAAGTAGCCCTCCGAGCGCAAACGCACCGCTATCACCCATAAAAACTTTCGCCGGATTGATATTAAAAAACAAAAACGCAACCAAAACCGCAACAAGAATGCAAACTACTGTCGTCGCAATATAGGTTCCATTCAAAAAGGTCACAATTGCGAGACTCACCAAAATAATCGCCATCGTGCCGCCAGCCAAGCCATCTAATCCGTCAGTAATGTTGATTGCATTCACGATCGTGATCGTCGCAATGAAGGTTAAAATAGGAAACAAAATTCAGACTTCAATCTTTCATGCGATTGGCCAAAGATTGATATAATCAATCCCGAGCTTCACATAAAACCAATAGGAAATCCAAGCCGAGAAAATCACCATTCCAATCAGTTTCGCTCTCGCACTCAATCCCTTCACTTTCCCATAATTCTTGATGTTGAGAAAATCGTCGACCAGCCCAATCAATCCCATACTAAAAAATCCAAACAAAATGATATAGGATTCTTTTGCATTCCAGAGTGAGTTGCCGATCCATCCAAAATGTTGGAGCAAAAACGACCCCAGGATCATCACCAACATCACGATCAAAAACATTCCTCCTCCCATGGTTGGTGTCCCTTGTTTGTGGGCATGCATTTTGCTGAAGATCTCAGACTTTTCTCCTGTTGCCGCATTTTCGCGGATCGTTTTCCCTGCTTTTATTCTTTGAAGCAACCTGATATACGCAGGATAAAGTAAGAGTGAAATCCCAAAACTCACTAGCGCATAAAAGAGGATTTGGCTTAATTTGACCAATACCGATGCTCCTTCAAACATCTCTTTATAAAAAAGATAAAAAAATCTGACCCAAGAAGTGTAGTTTTTTCCCCTCCAAAATGCAAGAGATTTCCTCTTTCATAATTTCCTTTGTTTTCTCGGTTTGCTCTTCTCTTTGCTTTCTTGCTAAATATCTTTGCTCATTTTTAAATGAAAAATTTTGTTCCTTTTTTTTGTTTGTAGCCATTTGTTCTTCCCTGCTTGCAAAAGCTTTCAGATTTTCTACGTTGGCGCCAGCAAATCCCTTTTAATAAGAAGTAAACCTACAGAGCCTGAATGTTGTTTTGGAGAGACTTTCATCTCTTTAGGAGGGTGTGGTCGTTTTACCTTTAAGAAACCAAGGAGTATTGGATAGGGGAAAGGAAATGACAAGCAGGAGCTCTCCTTGTGGGAAGAATGCATGAAGTAAGCAACCAGAAAAACAATCTGGATTGCCACGCTCCCTTCGGTCGCTCGCAAGGACGGGTGGATATTATTGCTTCAAGAAAAATGACGATTTGGGACAAGCGGACCCCTCCGCTTCAAGAAAAATGACGTTTTGAGACGAGCGGACCCCTCCGCTTCAAGAAAAACGACGTTTTAGGACAAGCGGACCCCTCCGCTTGAAGAAAAATGACGTTTTGGGACAAGCGGACCCCTCCGCTTCAAGAAAAACGACGTTTTGGGGCGAGCGGACCCCTCCGCTTCCCTATTACAAAGCGGAAACTTCAAAATTTATAGCTTTTTTATTTGTTTATTGAATGAAAAGATGACTTCAATTACAAAAATCAAGGCAATTGCATTGACAAAACTCAATAATGCAGAATATGGAGCGTTTATGGACTCCTGAAAAATTAAAAAAAATCCTGAAGGCTGTTCAGGGTCTTTTTTTTATTTGACGGGGGAAATACGGATAATGCATTTTTAAAGATCAATCTCGCAAGTTTCTAGACTATAGTTTGCTTCCATTCAACCGCCAGGGATAAGTTTCCCATTAGGCGTCATATCGATCATTCTCTTTACGATCAGGTTTCCTTCTTTTATTCCTCCAAAGAACCAAGGAGTGGTTCGCTGCCCGCTAAGTTCTCCATTCTCAGAGCTAAATCCTATAGAACCTTCTCAAGGAAGGTAAAGCTGATCATTGATAGCATAGAGTTTCTTGTCAGGCAGGTCTGTCCTCTCTCCAGCCACGAAGTAATTCCCTTGGGTATCGCTTCGAGAGCCAATATCGTAGGTCGTTTCGCAATCAGGATCCTTCTCTGCACAAAAAAGTCCAGGGGTATTGTAGTAAGGAGGAACGGCCTTGCTTAGGAGTCCTGATTTCAAAGCTTTTTGGAGTGCGAGTAGAGAATATGGAGCTTTTCAGGGCTTCTCATCTGATTCGTCTCTCTCCTCAGGGGCGAGTTCTCAAATCTCATCCCAATCTCTCTGAGGAGTTTGCGGGTCTAAGCAAAGGTAGCTAGGATTGACTCCGCGAGCGAGGTATTCAGCAGGATTGATGCCATAGATGCATTCTCTTGCGTTCATCTCCAATACCCTGTCTCCGACACTATCATAAGCGAAGGAGGGATAACAAGCCTCTCCCAATCCATCAGGGACTCTACCAACCTTTTGTATCTTCTTGCAGTTCTTTACTACTTCGTCGATGACAATCGGTTTACTGTTTTTTTTGAGCTCTGGGAAGTGGCATCTCGGGAGATTCGCCATCAAGTAAGCATCCACAGCTTCCTCGCCAGTGAGTCCAAGATCATCCATAGCTTTAATTGAGATCCCAGAAAAGATTTGCTGAGGAGTTTCGATCCCTCTGGCAGAAAGAACTTCTTCCTCATCAGTCGGTGCATGCACGATAAAAAATTCTTTGAGTTCACTTCGTTTACAGCAGATCCCTCCTCCAATAAGGAGCAAAAGCAGAAGGATGACTCCAAATTTGATGCCTTTCATGAGGATATTCAAGGTAAGAAACTAAAAGAGTTATGACGCATTGTTCACAGATTTCAGATTCTTATTATTTTTGATACTATCAATGAAATCATAGAGATTGATTTTATTCACACCTTCATTGCTGAGAAGATGGAGTTCTGGTCTATCTGCAGTACTTTCTGGAACTGCTACATCCAAAATACGGTTCTCTGTCCCAGCTAAGTTAAACTTAAATCTAAAAAGATAATAAAGTCTGAAGTTCGTCTTGTAGTTGTCGTTGGTCTTTACAGGACTTGATTCATAGACGGTAAAGGTTTGATTATCTTTGTCAAAGAGGTAAATAAACGGAGAACTATCCGTAGCAATAATTTTTACGTTATCTGAATAGAGCGAACCAACTTTATCTCCTCCAATGATTGGAACTTCACGGTAATCCAATGCTGTTCAGATATTTGAGGATCTTCGGAATTGATAAAGTTTCCCGCCACCTCGACCGAGGAAGTTACCATCAATAGCAAAGCCACCAAGTTGCTGTGGAAGTGAAGCTCCTGAACCTGCCAAGATACTATAGTTTGCTCCATTCTGATATTTGGATTCAGATCCAGCGAGATTGCGGTATCTGGTAAGGAGTGCAGAACCGATATTATTTGGATTGGCCTGGAAGAGGTAAAAGTTATTTCTTCCATAGGTTCAGATACCTCCAATATTTTTCGTAGCTCGGTCTTCATCTACGACCTCCATTTGCTCAACACCAAGCTTGTTCACGAAGAATAAATCCCCATTCTCAGCATAACAAAAGAGTCCTCTTGTCCCCAAGCTCAATTCGCAGTCTTTCATCGCAGAACCAACATTATATTCGATCAGATTTCCTCTTGTAGCATCATTTATTACACCAATGAGAGCAGCCTGGGTTCCTCCGATATTTGTCGTTGCACCAATGTCAATGCTGATTGGAGTCCCGAGCTTTGCCTTTTCCGCATCATTAAAAGTAAGGATTCTAGTTTTTCTCCCGGTTGCTTCATCATCAAACTGAGAGAGATTTGTAATCAAACTCACATTAAAGCCTTTCTGATAATTCGTATCAATGATGTTCTTGAGATCTTTCACATCTTTTTCCCAAAGCCCCTTTTCAGCAAGTAGACTGAGCTTGCTTAAGATTCTGTTATATTCAAGGGATTTCTCATCTGAGGAAGGATCCATAGCTTGGAATGCAAGGATATCATTTCTAATGCTATCAATAGTAATGAGTTCTTGACTTCCGCTTGCATTCTTGAAATACACTTCCTCTTTTTTTGCAGACTTTAGCTGAGAAAGCACCGCACCTCCAAGGAAAAGAATAGCAACAACAAGCACTCCTACCATAAGATAGTACTTATGCCCGCTAATGAGTTGACTGGTCTGTTTCTTTCGCTTCATCAAGCCAACCTTTGATGCAAGCTTTCCGCCGAGTTTAGAAGTATATTTTGATGCCACAGCAGAGAGCTTCCCTTTAGGTTTAATCGTAGAGAGATCAATCCCTGTGATGCTGAACACTCCCAAAAATCAGATTCCTTTCTTTTCTACTCTCGAAGCAAAGAGATCATCAAGATGATCAAGCATGGCATTTGCATTTTCTTTGGCAAGTACTTGTTCCATCTCCGAAAAGTCATTCTGATCCAAGACTTCTGAAAGCTTTGTCCCAGCATAGAGGAAAACATCTCCTCTCTCTAGTTCCCCACCGATAAAATCTGAAAACTGATCAATGTTGGTCTGTTCTTGGAATGAATTTTCTAGGACAGAGTAGAGTTTATCATTACGGAAAATCATAAGCGTAGTCTTCCCAATCATCCAGGTCTTCACGCTATTATCTAAGATCAGCTGCACATACCCTCTCAAGTCGCATTTCGGAGCATCACGGAGCTTATCCGCAAAAGATTGAAGTTTAGTATTGAGGAGTTGAAGCTGTCCTTCAAGCATCATTTCAATATCATTGGAAGAAAGAGATACATCCTTCGCTTTGTCTGTAAAATCAGCCACAAATTCTTGCAAAATCTCTTTCTGATACTCCACAAATTTTTCACTATGAATCTGGATATATACTTTGATTTCAATTTGATTATCAAGTTCATCACTAAAGGTGTACACCTTATCAGCATCAAGGTATTCAAGCAAATTATAAACCGGTTTCATTCCTAAGGCTCCAATAAAAAAGATAAAAAATCTGACTTCATTCTATTTTACGCAAAAAAACTTATGAAAATTATTTCCCTCTTCGTAATAGCAAAACCAGAGGAAAAATCAAGAGGAACAGCCCCTAATTTTTACTTCATTTACTTTCTCTGGATTTCGTTCTTCAAAATACTATACTCCTTGATATGATAAAGGCACTATAGAAGATAGATTCCCTCGTTATACACGTTAATACACGCACAATCTGTCCCTTTCTTTATCCTTTCTGCTAGCGAATGTTTAAACTCCGCCTTACGAGACCCGTTCTGCACTTTCTTATCATCAATTGCCTGTTCTTTCTTACCTACAAAGTCAGGTTTTGGACTGATTTTATCCCAGGAGTTCAGCTTCCGATCCCGTTTATCAATGCGACGGAGTTGATAATATTTTCAATCATTGCAAGTGCGGGGTTTATTGGTATTGGGATTATTAAGGATTTTTATTGCTTGAATAAGAGAGTGATCAACCATTTCCAGACCTTTTCCAAAGTGTGGATTTATTGGTTCATCAGTATTACCTTTCTCTCTTATTTTGGTCAGGGATTTATCTTCTTTTTTGGAATTTCTAGGTTTATCCTTATTTTCACCGGGATTTTGACCTATATTGTGCTATTCTTCTTTGACCAAGGACGAAGAGCCCTAGAATATCAGCAACAGAAAAAATCCTGAAAGAAAATCCTGATTATTTCTTGAGAGACAATTGATACCTACGAAATTTTAAAGACAATTAAAGCAAACTTTTCGCTCCAGACAGAGTTTATCTCTCCTGATGAGGCTGAAGAAACGGATTTTTGACAATATGAAATGTGCGTTGTGGTCTGAAATTTCAAGAAAGATCAGCTTCAAGCAATTTTTGAAAAGACAAGATTCTTTGATACCAGATTTTTTCATATTAGTGAGGGGTTTTTTCTTGAGGATGTGGTTTACAAGCCAGAGATTATTCAAAATATCATCGCTCTTGAATACAAACATTCAAAGCTAGATGGGCGATCTCTTGTGGTAAAGAGAATATTTGATGTAGTCTGAGCGGTAGTAGGAATTATTCTGCTTTCTCCAGTTTTATTGGTCATCGCGATTGCAATCAAACTCGAGAGTAAAGGTCCGATCATCTATAAATCAAAAAGAGTTTGAACAGGAGGTCAGCTTTTTACCTTTTTGAAGTTCCGCACGATGTATACGCATCTAAGCGTTGGATATGGAGGAAAAGAAGCCGAGGAACTCTACAAAAAGCTTATCAATTCTGACGCCAACACCAGAGAGGGCGTCTTACCAAAGATTACTAATGATCCGAGAGTCACCAAAGTAGGAAGATTCCTACGTAAGACCTCCTTAGATGAATTGCCGCAGCTTTTCTCTGTGCTCAGAGGAACGATGTCGTTAGTTGGTCCAAGACCACACCTAGAAAGCGAAGTCGCAAGATATACGCCTTGGCAGAGGAGGCTCCTTAGTATAAAACCTTGAATCACTGGATATGCTCAGGTTTTCTGAAGAGATTCTTTAAGCTTTGATCAAGAGGCAAAACTAGATCTGTATTATATTCAGAATTGGTCGCTTTGGCTTGATATTTACGTGATTGTGGGAACCTTTGGTGTGATCTTTAAAGGAAGATAGTTTATTTACTTACAGTATAAAAGAGAATGAAAATCAGAAATTGGATTATGGTTATGAGTTTTATCGGGCTATTTGTTGGATGGACAGCAGCCTTTGAGCCAAGCACAGGAAATCAGGAGGAGCTTGCTGCTCTAAAGTCGCAGATTGCTCCCCTTGTTGAAAACGATAATCAAGCTCTACGAAGTCTCTATCAGCAGGCTAGAGATTTGCAAACACAGTTTAAGGAAGGATCAACTTCTTACTATCTTGAGAATTTGAGAGATTATTTATTCACAAAACTCTCAAGTAGAAAAGACATCGCAAAGGCTGAAAGCAGAACCTTCAAAGCCGGTTTTCTCTTGCCTTATCAGGCTTCAGGACTCTTGCTTGCAGAGCCGCTCCATGAGAATTGTATCGGTTGGTATCAAACCCTTGATAATCTGAGTTTCGCTTATGATTTCCCGACAGCTTTAACGATTGCAGTTTGGTACAGAGAAAATGGTTGTGGCTACTACTTGCCTAAAAATGGAGACGGTCCCTTCCAAATTGTGAGCAAAGACTACGGAACAGGAATGATTACAAGAGAGCTTTTCGAGACGACTATCAAGGATTTCCTTGAATTTTCAAAGAAAAAGATTGATCGATATAATGGAACGAATCCTACAACGCCCATCTCACTCAGTTACAAAAATTTTAGCACAGGCGACTTGCTAAAGTTTTCTGCTTTGTATAATGGACTGAGTGGAAGCTCTGTATCTGGAGATATTCTCCCAGCTGCTCCAAAATATTTCTATGAAAAAATGCCATGATCTTTTGAAAATGGAAAGAAAAATGGACTCTTTCTGCAGTTTTTAAGGGTGATCGAACGAGAATTGACTCAATAGTTTTAGATTCCTACGCTTTTTTTCGGTATGCCTTTAGCAAAAACTTTCCAATCAGATTTGCCGTTAAAGAATAAAAAGGTTTTGATCCTCGGAAATCGGTCATATAAAAATATGGGTGACGAGCTTATTTTACTCGGGACAATCCGTATTTTGCAGGAGCAGAATAACGAAGTAATCGTCTCTGCCTATAATCCAGAGCGACTGCAATCCTTTTTCTCACAATTCCCTGACCTAAAACCGATTACCTACATCCACGAATTTCCCAAAGGATTCCGTTCAGCCTTCCGCTATTTTTTTTCTGATGAGAGGAAAGAACTCGTGACTTACCGTTGAGTTGATGCGGTGATTATCGGTGGTGGGGAAATCCTGACTGAAGAAAGTGTGCATTCTTACCGATACCGAAATCTCTGATTATTGCCTTTGCAGGCCAAACTCAAGAAGACTCCTGTTTATCTCATGGGAGGTATCCAAATTCCCAAAAAAAAGATAAATCAGATGCTCTTTCGCTGGTTGCTTTCGCAGACGGAAGGAGTTTTTGCTCGTGATCCAGAATCAGTTGAGGCTTTGAAGGACTTCTGATACCACAAAACCCACTTTTTTATGGATACGAGCTACTTTTGCTATCCTCGAGACAGGGTGGAGTCTCTTCCTCATACAGAAAAAACCGTCTTGATCAATCTAAACAAGAATGGGGAACAGTTTTTTGAAGAGCTAATAAAGGAGTGTGAAACTCTTATCGCTACAGGGTTTTCTCTCAAATATGTACCTGTCAGCAAAGGCACTTCTCCTGTATACAACGATCTTTTGTACAAAAACAAGCTAGAAAAAAGACTTGGGATCACCTTGCCGATTGTGGATCGAGAATCAGACTTTAATGCTTTTGTTCAAGAGGTGGCAAATGCAGAACTGGTGATTACAGCAAGGCTGCACCTCTTCCTTGTTAGCTCTTTTGTTGGGACGAAAGTAAAGGTTTTCCCTTACCAAAAAAAAATCCTAAAAATGCAAAAGATGCTTCAAATCATGCAATACTAAATCAGCACCCATTTTTTATCTTGAGATAAAAAGGCGAAGAAAAGCTGTCTCATGCTTTTGATGATAGTGGTAGGTTTACTGGTTTTAGAATTGGTTTTTTTTAAGATAAGATACGAAGCGGGATGGTACCTCCGATCATCGCCGCTAAATAGGAGAATTTCAAGCTGAATTTCCTCACTGATGTGTTTGGGCTGAAAAGGATCAATGGTCAGATTTTTTACTGGTATCAAAAAGGAAGAGAAATCTGGTATCACTTCAGAGAGAACGACATCCCGACGGAGTTCGAAACGATCATCCACGATTTGTGCTACTGATACGGACTCTATAATCTTATCTTTTGGGGAGACTTCTTCACCCTCTATCCGAAAAAAGAGGGAAGCTTCTGATTTTATAGGGGAGCTATTATGCTTTCGCAGGAATAATCATCTTGCCAGTGATCAATACAAACCTTACAAAGCAAAGTGATTCCTCGAGGAGTCGGTTAGGCTTGATTTTTGAGAGGAGAACATTATATTCACTCTCGTGCTTGGAGGTGCTTCTTTTATCTTACTCCAATATGATGCTTGCAAAGCTAAAATCTTATCTGCCATACCTTATCTGAGTTCTGTTACTTTTGGCGGTTGGGATAATGAAGCGGCAGCTCAAACAGTCTAGACACGAAGCCTTTCGAGAGCAAAACAATCAGAGTATGAACGAACTCAAGGAATCCTTAAAAGACCTTGGGTCTTGAAATACTACCGTGAGAGCGAAAGCTACTCCATAACCGGGAGATACTTCGGTATCGCTTGGACCGATTTTATTCTTATTCTCTTTATTCTGATGAAACACGGAAAAAAGTACAACGAAGTGAAAAAACTCGTTGAAAAAACAAAAGCCTATCCTTTGGCTGAGGCAGTAGAACTCCTCAAAAAGGTAAACTACGCAAAGTTTGACGCTGGAATTGAACTCGCAGTCAAGACTAATGCAAACCCAAAGTACAATGATCAAATGCTTAGAGCAACAACAATCCTTCCTCATGGAACAGGAAAGACCAAGAAAGTTGCAGTATTTACCACAGATGACAAGACAGAAGAAGCAAAGAAAGCGGGGGCGGACATCGCAGGATACGAATCTTTGCTCCATGATATCAAAAGTGGGAAGACAGATTTTGATGTGCTCATTACTACGCCTGATTTGATCAGAGAACTCGCTCCTGTAGCGAAACAGCTCGGACCTAAGGGACTTATGCCTTCTCCAAAAGCTGGAACAGTAACAGTAAATATCGCTCAAGCTGTAGAAGAGACGAAAAAAGGAAAGATTGAATTCAGACTAGATAAGACGGGAAACATCCATGCATTGGTAGGAAAGCTTTCTTTTGATAATGCAAAGCTCGTAGAGAATATTGATGCTTTGATGAAAGCTATTGAAGAAAATAAACCTACAGGAGTAAAAGGAAAACTCGTAAAGAAAGTTGTCGTAGCTACAACAATGAGTCCTGGTGTCCAAGTAGAATATTAGAAATCTTCATAAAGAATTGAAAAGAGCCACGTATTATGGCTTTTTTTTGTTATCTGGGTAGGAAAAGTTTTACCAAGCTTTCATCAAAAAAACTATTCCGTCTCAACCTAAAAGAAATCAAACTAATGGAAGAGTTCCGCTCAAACGCTTGTTTTTAATCATGGTTTTTGTATATTGACTAGGAGTTTTACTTTATTGTTCCACTTAAAGATGAAGTATATATCCCATTCTCTTACTTTCCTTGCAATGGCTTTGATATATGTGGGATGTTGACTAACGGTTCAACGCGTTCCTGGAGCCGAACCGCTCTCTCATTCAGGGGAGCATGTTTCTTAAGCATTCACCCCTTAGTTCTCAAAATAGGCTTGCACTTGGCTCTTAAAAGAAAATACACTTACTCTGTTTCAGAGATTTATTATATACTTTATACGATGAGGAAGATATTTCTAAGTATTATGCTGGTGATTTGATTTCTAAATTTTTCACTCTTCGCAAAAGACGAGGATTATCAATATTTTTTCCCTATTCCCATAGATGAGTTCTATGGAGGGACAAACGATCTCCACTTATCTCTTCAGCTTGCTTGCTTAAAAGGAGAGCATTTGAAGAAAGGAAGTAATTTTGATCGTTTCTGGCTTCCTTATTGCAATCTGATGAAGTTTGTTCCTTCTCCGTATCAGCAGGTAGATCTCAGCTATTACTCTGGAACTACTGAAGAAAGGGAGAAGCTCCATGATACCTTTTCTAATATTATAGGTATTACTATTTGACTGTATAATAAAGCTTCTCATAAAGATCAATTTCATCAACGACTTCAATCCTTTTTTCATAATTGGGAACTGTCAGGCTCTACTCAAGAGATGAAGCGAATCGGAGAAAATATGTTGAGAACGGTGCTAGGAAGAAAATTTATAAAGTCTAAAATTAGTTTTAATGAGGTTTGGCAAGCTTTAAAAAAGGAGAAGAGAGGAACTTTTAAAACGGATGCAGAACCCCTCGGACATTTCGTGTCTTTAGATAATTTTGGTAGAGTGCCTGGAGGACTACTAGCAGTCGGTGATTATTTGTTTTCAGAAGATGGAGGAATCCTCAAAAAGGGAGATACGCACTGGCAGCCTTTTATAACGATTGATGTCCCAGATCGGGAACTGTTCCATAACTATGAGATGCCCAATGCGTTAGTTCTCACTTTTCGTAACCATACACTTTACTATACGCTTCCCAAAGATATGGAGAAAGAGAATCATTATCTTGCTCCTGAATATGAGCTTCAAAAAGATGGATCATGGAGATTAAATGCTTGTTTCCATCGAGAAAACCTTTGTCCAAAGAATGAAGAGTGTAAACTCAAGCAAAAGAAACTTCCACTCAAGCAATGTAAAAACCTTTGAATCACTTTGACTACTATTCTTTGAAAATAAAATCAGTCCCTCTTCGTGAGGGATTTTTTCTTTTCCTCTAAAATCTCCAACTTCCTCTTGCAAAGCTCGTAGAAAATATTGATGCTTTGATGAAAGCTATTGAAGAAAATAAACCTACAGGAGTAAAAGGAAAACTCGTAAAGAAAGTTGTCGTAGCTACGACAATGAGTCCTGGTGTGCAAGTAGAATACTAGAAATCTTCATAAAGAATAGAAAAGAGCCACGTGTTGTGGCTTTTTTTGTTATCTTGGTAGGAAAAGTTTTACCAAGCTTTTATTAAAAAACTATTTCATCTCAACCTAAAAGAAATCAAACTAATCGAAGAGTGTGGATCAAGCACTTGTTTTAGATTGTGTTTTCCTTATAGGTATAGAGAAATTTTACTTTATCGTCCTCCTTAAAGATGAAGCATACATCCCTTTCCCTTACCTTTCTTGTGATAACTTTGATACTCGCAGGTTGTTGACCAATGGCTCAGCCAGTTCCTCAAGAGGAAATGCTCTCTCATTCAGGGAAACAGCTTACTCAAGCATTCACCGGAGGAACCTGTGATACACCAAACCTTGCAGAACTGCAAAAGCCAATTCCTCCCTGTGAACCGTTAGATATCAAGCCTTTCCCTGAAGCAGACATCAAGAATATAGAGGATGTTGCAAGGAATTGCAAGTATCAGAAAGGACATTTCTTTTATGCTCCTTTTTGAGTAGGGGGAGGAATGAGTCTTCCTATCTCTTTGTGGAAGAATCTTATTACCAGAGGCTGAGTTGTGCCCTATGATCCGGAAAAAGGAAAGGTTCTTTGCACTGACGGTGACTATGACTATGAGGAACTGAGACGCCCAAAAGAAAAAGCCTTAGAGTCCTTTGTAAAAAAGCACGATTTACAGCATAATCCATATTTTACTTCCCTTCTCGTTAACTTGGACAATAATACAGAAGATGAAATCGTGATTCAACAGATGACAAAGTGTGAAGAAATAGAACTTTGTAGGGACTTAGTGCCAAAAGTTCGAGGAGATAATGATAAGCATTTCTTTTTTCATACTGAAGCTTCAATGACGTGAGAGGTTTGGGATCCCATCGTAGTCGTAGATAATAAAAAAGTGTATAGGCTTGGGACGAACAGAGAAAGTGAAAGTTATGATGAGATTACAGAACGTTCTTCATGGGTCGTCCATGACCTAGTGGGGGACAAAATGATCGTAAAAAGACTGACGAACTGAAAACTGATCGAGCCTTACAGGAGTAATACTTGACTTATTGATACCGAGGAGAATTACAATGCTGCGGTTGATGGCAAGCATCTGATTATAGGAACCTTTAATATCGAAACCTGTGAAATCCAACTCTAAAGCAATTCTACGAGAAATATTAGAGATAGTTCCTTCGTATTTGCTAATTGCAGGACTTAGTGCGTAACAATGCTTCCCAAGAACAGTCCTGATCTCAACATTCTCTCACCAATAAAGAAGTCCTTGCTTTTGAGCAGGAGATAGCTATTTTTTATTGCAGTTTGTAGTCTCGCTTTCACGAGAAAAAGTCAGACTTCTCCTCTTTATTTTTCATCATAGCAACGATGCAAAGCTTAACTTCTCAGGAAATCAGACAAAGACGATCAGATTTTTGGACTTCTAAAGCACATACGCATTTACCAGAAGCTTCACTTATCGCAGACAAGGAATCCACTGCACTTTTCAATGTTGCGGGAATGCAGCCGCTTATTCCTTACCTTGCCGGGAAAGAGCATCCGCTTGGACATAGGCTTTTTAATATCCAAAAATGCGTGAGAACCGTGGATATTGATGAGGTTGGAGATAGTTCACATCTGACTTTCTTTGAGATGATGGGAAACTGGAGCTTGGGTGATTATTTCAAGCAGGAGGCAATTCAATGGAGCTATGAGTTCCTTGTAGAGAAGCTGAATTTTGATCCTCGTAAATTAGCCGTAACCGTGTTTGAGGGGAATGAAGATGCTCCGAGAGATGAGATCGCTTTTGAAGCTTGGAAAAAAGCAGGGCTTCCTGAGGAGAGGATTTCTTTTTTGAATGCTAAGAATAACCGATGGAGTCCAGGTCCTGTTGGTCCTTGCGGTCCTGATACGGAGATTTACTACCGAGTGGGGGAATCAGAATTTCCACCTGCTGGTTCTAATGTAAAAACCGATGAGGACAATTGGCTAGAAATTTGGAATAATGTATTTATGGAGTTTTATAGAGATGAAAAGGGAATCCTGACCAAGCTTTCTCAGCAGAATGTAGATACCGGAATGGGACTAGAAAGAATGTGTAAGGTTCTTCAGCACAAGGAAAGCGTTTATGAAACCGATCTTTTCGCTCCTTTCCTTCATATGCTAGAACAGGCAACCGAACTCAAGTATGCCGATCACCAGAGAAAATTCAGAATTATTGCTGATCATTTGAGAACTGCGTTTATGCTGATCAACGATGGGCTTACGCCTTCCAATGTCGGAGCAGGCTATGTTTTGAGGATGATTATCAGGAGAGGATATTACAATCTCTTTTTGCTCAGAAAGATGATGAAGCCGGAGCTGGAGCATTTTATAGATCAGGCTTTCATAGCGTTCAAAGGGCTTAGGGACTTTAATGAGCCGATGATCAAAAAGGTACTCCTTCAGGAGATCGCTCAGTTTGAGAAAACCATTCATAATGGAGAAAAAATTCTGACTGAACTCTTGGATAAGCTTACTGCCGAAGGGGAGAAAACCCTCGGAGGAGATCAGATTTTTATGCTGTATGATACCTACGGTTTCCCATTAGAAATTACGAAAGAACTTGCTGCGGATCGTGGAGTTGCTTTGGATCTCACAGGCTATGAAAAGGCTTTAGAAGCTGCAAAAGAGAAATCCCGCCAAGGAAGCAAGGCGATGTTCCAGAAATCTGCGGATTGGTCTAAGTATTTGGAGGGTATTCCTGCGACGGAGTTTGTGGGGTATGAGAACCTGAATTTTTCTGATGCGAAGCTTTTAAGGGAGATTGATACTGAAGAAGGGCAGAAAGTCCTGATCTTTGATAAGACGCCGTTCTATCCTGAGATGGGAGGGCAAAATGGAGATGCTGGAGTGATTGAGCTAGATGATGGTCGCCGTTTGGAAATTGTAAATGTGCAGAAGGTCGCAGGCGTGATTTTGCATTTCGTGGGGTAGGATTTAGCTTTTTTAAAGACCCAAGAAATGCGATTAGAAGAAAAGCTAGCAACACTCTTCCATCACCAAAAAATTTCTTCAGTGCTTGATCTCGGAGCAGGTGATGGAAGGCGGAGTATTTTCTGTGCGAGCTATGGTGCGAAAGTAGTCGCAATCGACAATCAATCCAAGCCTGATCGGCAATTCCCTGAGTATTTGACTCTTCACCCAGCGATACATTTCTTTCAAGCTGATTTAAAGGAGCTGCCTCGTCCTTGCAACCAAAGATACGATCTAATCTTGCTCTTCAATGTTATCATCTTTCTCAAAAAGAGTTTTGTTCTCTCTCAATTGCTTCCTTATGCTCTTTCTCAGTTGAATCCATGAGGCAGGCTTTGTTTAACTTTTTTCTTTGCTGATGATCAAACGATGGGAGTCAATCAAAAGCTTTCCTTCTATACCTTTGAGGATTTTCAGTTGCCCGAGGACTATACGCTCATGCATCGCGAAGAAAAATACCTCCAAGATAGCCATCCTCCTTACGACGAGCATCAGCATCATCTTGGTTATCTAGAAATCATAAAAAAACAGAAAAAATCTGATGCTCTTCTAGAGTCTCTTCCAAGAAATATGATATTCTAGCTCCTCCAAAAATCTTTAACCTCTCCTTATCAAAACATAGGAGCTATTAGACTAAGACTATCAAGATTATTGCAAATAGTTTGCTTTTCCTCTACAACTTTGTATATTATATATAGAAAATATTTATTTTAGTATTTTTTGTAGCAATGACAAACAAAGCAGTTCCTCAGCCTTCAGAGGCTTGAACAACTTCAGAAGGAATACCAGGGATTCTTATCTGTATCTTTTTAGCTGGAGGATCTTTTTGGGCATATTTCAACGGTTATGTACTAGCGATCAAGAGGCTTAGCCTGGGGAGATATTCTTTCCTCGTGTTAGGAATCCTTTTCCTCATTTGTGCAGGATATAACGCTTATGAATACTACCAAGAAAAAAAATCTCCAAAAACAAAGTAAATCAAAGCTTCGTTTTATCTCTTTTTGTGGTGGTTATAAAGGCGAGAATAGAGAATAAAAGCAGCTTGATGGATGAGACTTATATCTAAAAGGCATTCAGATTTTTTTGGCTTATAAATGCTTTTAATTATAATTAGCCATCTTTTATTATTTAATAAATACCTATGACAAAATTCGGAGGAACAAACAAATTCTTTCTTTATGTTGCAATTGGAGGTGGTTTGTGTATTGGGCTTTTATCGCTATTATCTATTCGATGAAACTTTGGAGGAGACGTAATCCGACAAGGACTTACTACGTATTGAGTAACCTTGTTGGCATTCCGGGGTATTACCGTTTTGCCGGTTAGATATGAAAAATTTTCCAAAGTAAATCCCGCCACCTTAAATAGCATAATCTGGCTTGGAACCATTAGTATTTTGGTTGTTGCTTTTCTTTCGTATCTGACAATTTGGAATTTAATGGAAGCTGATGACTTCTATTGGAAAGTGATTTCTACGATTCTTATCGTTAACTTCGTAGCTTTTGCCTGCGTTTTCTCTCTCGAAAAATGGGGCGAGAATGATGATAAGAAAGATAAAGACCCCTAAAAAATGATAAAAAGATAAGAAAGCTGACGTTGGTTCAGCTTTTTTTTCTTGAAAAACTAGGAAGAAAATATATAAAGAAACTACTATCCTATCTCAATAAAGGGAAAGTTGCAGGTGTAATCTTGTATTTTGCAGGGTAGCTTTATTCTCTAATAGATTATAGAATGAAAGTAAAAGTTTTACAACGAAATGTGTGGTTTAGGGAAAGAGCTGAAAATCTACTTACTTTGATGAAAGAGCTTAATCCTGATATTATCTGTTGTCAGGAGATTACGGTAGGTTCGTGATTTAATGATAAAAGAGATGTTGCTCAGTTTATTGCTCAAGAATTAGGGTATCATTACTATTATTCAAAAGCCCATAAATATGAGTACCCTTTTACTCCCCTAGGAGAGGTAAACTTTTGAGGAAATGCGATTTTTTCAAGATTCCCTATCGTAGAAAGCTTTGATTTTGCTCTTATCAATCCTGAAGATAATCCGGATCATCCCTACGAAAGAAGAACTTGTGCTGTTGCGAGAATACAGGCAGAAGATACTCTTTTGACCGTTGCTACAGCTCATAAGTCTTATAGTTCAGCATTTGCAGAAGATCAAGATAAAATAGATGAAACTAAAAAACTGATTGAGTGTTTTAAGCAGTATCCAGAGAATCTCATCTTTACAGGTGATCTTAATTTGCCTCCAGAAAGTACATCTCTTCAAATGCTAGAAAAAGAGCTTCAGCATTGTGGACCTGATTATTCACAAGCAACTCGAACGACGAAGCCTTTTTCTTTTATGGGTTTTGAAGAAAAAGAACTCAGATGGAGATTGGATTATGTTTTTGCTTCTAAGAATATTAAAGTTCTTTCATCACAGATTATTCCTACAGAATGGAGCGATCATCTTCCAGTTCTTGTTGAGTGTGAGTTTTAATTGTACAAGAGAAATTTAAAAAAGTCTGATTCATGGTTTTCGGTCAGATTTTTTTTCTTGAAATCTTGGTAGAAATACCTATAAAATTACTGAGATTTTATGTGCTAAAAAAAAGAAATGCTTACAGCTAGCAGTTTTGCTTCTATTTCAGATCTCAGAGATAAGACGGCAAGTATCGTGAAACAGGTCAATACGACAGGAAAAAAAATTATCCTTTCACAGAATAAGCCGGTTGGGGTTTTTCTCAGTATTGATGAATATAATGCACTTCTTAAGCTGAGTTTCCCTGCCGAAAAAGCAACTCCTCAGGAAATAAAGGCTTATCAGGCAAGCTCACATGGAGAGGAGGCAGTAGAAGCCTTCGCTTTTTTAGATGCTTTCCAATAGGACATGTATCAGATTTATTTAGAAAAGAAGGTCCAAAAATTCCTATTGAAACATCAAGGGCAGCCAATTATTACTCAGTTTAAGCAGGCTTTGACTCAACTGGCGCTTGATCCCTATCAGAATACCTTGGATATCAAAGTCCTTGTTGGTTTGCCTCATTGTTATAGGCTTAGGATCGGAAAGTGGAGATTCCTTTATGAGATACTTGATCAAAAGCTGATTATTTCTTTCTTTGATGCTGGTCCAAGAGGGCAGGTCTATAAAGAAGTTTAATTTTTATTCTCAATCATTCTTTATGCTGATTCATTCCCTCGCCTTCGTCAAATCTGCTTCCAAGCTTTCCGAGTGCCCTAGCTCAAATTTCCCAGAGGTTGCGGTGATTGGAAGATCTAATGTCGGGAAATCTTCGCTCATCAACTTCTTAATGGGCAAAACTATTGCGAAAGCATCTGACAAACCTGGGAAAACCCAGCTCATCAATTATTTTCTCGTGAATGAAAACCGATATTTCGTAGATTTGCCAGGATATGGCTATGCAAAGGCGAGTCTGGAGCAGAGGAGAAAGTGGATAGACGAGATTCATCACTATTTCCTAGAGAGAAAGCCTTTTATTCTTCTGCTCATTGACGGTTCGATTCCTCCTCAAAAGATTGATCTAGAGTTTGTATCGGCACTTACAGCAGAAAATCTGAATTTTGCACTCATTTTGACCAAGACCGATAAGGCTAATCAAAAAACTCTACATCAAAACCTTAAACTCATCAAACAGGCTCTCCAAAAGCAAATCGGTAAACTCCCAGAGATACTCCTTTCTTCTACGACCAAAAGGCAAGGGAAAGAGCAGATTTTAGACTTTATTCAAAAAAAACTTGCATCCTAGCTCAGTTAATATATACTTATCTGAGCTTTTTTTTAAATTCTATATCATCCACAGTATGCAAAAAGACATCATCCTCTTTGGGATCCAAGGATCAGGAAAGGGGACACAAGCACAATTACTCCTCAAAGAGTTTCCAGCTCTCAAATATCTCGAATCATGAAACGTATTTAGGGCAATCACTTCCAATAACAACATTATTTCAGAGTATATTAAAGGACGTATCAGAGAGGGTAAAATGCTGGATGATAATCTGGTTTTTGATCTCTTTAATATGTATTATCATCTCTTGACAGACAATGATCTTATCTTAGCAGATGGCTTCCCAAGGACGATTCCTCAGATGTATTATTTCCTGAGTAAGGAATGTAAGTACAAAAGGGAGTTTCTCGGGGTCTACTTTGATATCCCGAGAGAAAAGGCAGTAGAGAGGATCCTTTCCAGAGCAAAAATTCAAAATCGTATTGATGATCTGAATATGGATACGATTAATCAGAGATTGGACCTCTTTGAAGAGGAAACCTATCCTGTGATCGCCTATTTCAAAAGTATTGGAAAGCTGATTACGATCGACGCTCAGCAAACCGTAGAAGAAATCTTCGCTCAGACGAAGCAAGCAATTTTGGCTAGATAAAAACTAGCTTTATCCATAGAGAATCCTGAAAAAACATTCAGGATTTTTTATTTTATATCACAAAAAGGAAAAAAGGCAAGTATATAATTTTCCAAAAAAGCGGAAAAAGCAGAAAAATAAAAAAAATGGATTATACTTGAGTTAAAGCATTTTAGCATACAAGCCATGCAAACAATGACAAAACAAGAGTACATCACTACCTTCTTAGAAAAAGTAAAGGAAGTCTGGGAGCCAGCGAGAGGTTTTCTCGTATTAATGAGGTATAATATCCTCAGAGAAGAACAAATTGATGAGCTTTTCCAGGTCTTTAAAAAGGTAGTGCAATCCACTTCTGATGAACAAAAAAAGAGAAAACTTCAAAGAGCGATCTCTGTCGTAGAAAAACTCAAACAACAAGAACAAAACGCAGAAGCAAACAACTTCTCTTCAGAGTTAGATTCGATTCTCTCTGAACAATAAGAAGGGTAATAAAACCTAAAGATATACTTTTATCACTTTGATTGAAATAAAGATGACAGTAAAAAATGGATCACAGGACTCAGCACAAGACAAGAAGATCTATGTCGGTGTAGAAGCCTCAAACACCCAAGAGCAGCTTGCAGATGATTCAGCAACCAAAGCGCTTCAGGATTTGATGAAAATGAGGGAAGAGGGCTTGATCAACGAAAAGCATTTTAAAAAGGTGCTAAAACATGACATTCAGAAGAGACTGGAAAGTTTTTTCAATAAGTTGACCAAAGAGCAGGTCAAGCAGCTCTACAAATCTGCCAAAACAGACCAAGAAAAGGCAGCTCTCCAGCTTCTCTTTAAAGAATATAAAGAGCAAAATAAGCTCGAAAAGCAAAAAAATGCTGAAATCAAAAGAGCAATCGAAGAGGCTAAAGTAGAAGCCGATGTTCTAAGAGGAGAAATAGAAAACTCAGCATCCTACAAGGCAGAGAATTACCTTCAGAGAGTGAAAAACAATACCGTTTCTGATACTGAACTCAAAAATTTTGATAAAATTATCAACGGAAAAACCCTTGCTGAGGGAAAACTTAATAAGCAGGAAAAAAGCTACAAATCAGCTTTTAGAAAGGCTTTTGTCCAAAGTGGTCTTTCTGCCAAAGATTTTGTTTCTTTGCTTCATGATCAGACAACACTTCCAGACTGGAATACGATTCTTCCTAAGAGGGATGGTAGCACTTGGACCAAGAAAGAGTCCGATAATTTTGACAAAGGACTTTTAGCATATCGCGAGGCAAAAAAATCTAATTCAGAGCTTTCAAGATGGAATCAAATCATTGGAAATCTCGAAGTTGGTCTTATCAACGAGGGAAAAGAACTCCGCGCTGTCTATACAGAATCACTTAATGCACCAATCTCCAAAAAAGAGAGAAAAGCCGGACTTCGTAATGAAGAGGCTAATCGAAAGAGTGCTTATAGAGAGAACAATGCTCAGCAATTGGAATCAGCAAGAGCACACTGGACCCAAAAATACATAGAACAGGGACTAAGTCAGGGATCGGCGAGAGCTGCTGCGGAGGAGCTCATCAATAAAGACCTTGATACTAAGTGGGAACAGCATCTCAACGATCTTGATCAAAAAGGGATCCAAAAGTCTGATCTTGGAAAATTCAGAGTTCTCACTGATGCCATCAAATCCAAATCTCCAGAAGAACAGATTAAAATTCTGATGACAGACACAAATTTTGATGGAATTGGAAATTATCTGGATGGACGTGGAGTGAAAAGAGGAATGCAGGTAGAAAATGCACTTTCTGTAGCTCTCAATAGAGGAGTACCAATGGATACTGTGGTAGGAAATGTGATTGACTTTATGAAGGTTAGAATGCCAAAATCAGACCTTTCTAAAGTAAAGACTCCTGCTGAATTTGCACAATGGATGAGTTCAGATGTAGAGAATGCTCGTGCAGTGCAGACAGCACTTATGGATTCTCCAGCAGAAACAGGTAAAATTTTCGAATACGGAAAAGACGCCGTGAAAAAAACGCTCGAGATGCAGAAATTCTCTCCAGAGGATATTAAGTTGATCAAGGAAACAATTGATGCAGCTCCTGCACTTCAGGGGCTCTCAGAGAGTGGGAAAGAACTTGTGTTGTCTAGCACCGCTTCTTACCTACTTGCAGAAATGAAGAAAAAGGATATTGTTTCAACTTCTGCAAATCTCAGTGGAGTAAGTGCTGGAATGAATTTGCCATTAGATCAGATTCTCAAAGGGCTTTCTTTCAATCTTGGAACAGGAGTTACCAAAGATGGAAAACCTTTTGCAGGGGTAGGACTTGCTTGGAATAAAGAAGCAGCCAAGTGGAACCTTTGAGAAAATGAAGGAAAACTAAATATTGCAGCTTCTGCTGGTACAAATATAGCAGCGATCCCATTACTTGGATTGAATGCTAATATCAAACAAGAAATAAATGCTGAATCTGTCCTTGGTAATATCGATCCAAAGGCACTTCAGTCAGTTACTTTCTGATGAAACGTGACGCTCATTGGACCAATCCCATCATGGGGACTCAATGTAGGATTTGAGAAATCTCAGCTTAAAGGTGTCGAAAAGCACTACAAAAAGATAAAAGAAGAAGGAGTGCAAATGATGCAAGACCTTTTATCGCTTGATAAAGAAGGAAAACCTACTTTTGATGCAGTGAAAAAATACTTACAGCAAAAATATCCAGAATCTGATACGGCATCTCTCCAGAAAGCAGCAGAAAATCTGACTTCAGTTTTTGCTCTTGTTGACGGAATTGAGAAAGATGATGCAGCAAAGCTCATAGCAGAGCGATATGCTGATAGCTGGAGAAATAATGCTATCCAAGGACTTCCAAAAGGATGGAAACCTACGGGAGCAGCACTAGGAGTTCAATTCTTGGCAGGATTCTGGCCAGTAGGAACACTAAGTGTCAAGCTTAGTAAATATCACAATGAAGGATACGAAGACACAAAAAATAGTCTCAAAAATCTCAGACAGCGTGCAGAATATGGTATCGGAAATGAAACTTTTGAAAGTTTTGAGGATTGAGATTTTACTGAAGTGACAAATATTCTGAGAAAGGCAAATATCTTGACTCAGCAGGAAGAAATCAAAAAAAATGGAGACTTTGTTGAAATCCCAGTTACAGTATTGAGAAAGGCTGGTTTGACAGTTAGAGCTCATGATGACCTTAAAGGATACGTAAAAAATGAGGATGGTATCTTGAAGTTTCCAGCAAATACGGATTACCGTTTCCTTACTGCTGCGAGAACGACAGGAGCAACCAATATTCTCGATATCGGAGGAAAAGATAATAGAGATGGAAAGATGAGAACACTGACTCCAGCTAGCGTCAAAGCTTTTGAAGGTAATAAAGAATATATCGGAGCAGTATTGGAGTCGAATGCCAAGAAGGCTTTAGACCAGATTAAAGCTAATAATCCAGAGCTTAAAGACCTTACTATGAAGATCGATGAGCAGTGAAATCTGGCTTTCTTCAACGGAACTGAAAAGGTTGGTCCATGACCATTCAAACCAGGAGTAAAATACCAGCTTGAGCAGGGACAAACTTTTATCATTACTAAAAATGAGATAGGAGGTATTGATGTTCAAATCTGACCTTCTGAAGCAGGGAAAACCTGAATCGAATTCAGATTCAATGATAAGGAGGCAATTACCTGAACCTTTGAAATCAAAAATGAAAATAAATTGCTGGAAGAACTTAGGGATCCTAATTCTCCATTAGTGCAAGAACTTTCAAAGCTGGATGATACCCATCTTACAGCACTCAATCGCTTCCTTGAAAATACCAATGCAACCAAAAATGATTATAAACAAGCAATTAGAGAGTTTTTGAGCATGCTCCCTGATAAAGAAATATTCAAAGGTTTGAAGTTGTTTATGATGAGTTTTATAAAGGGGGAGAAGCTATCTCCGAAAATGTGAGATCAAGAGATTGATAAACATTTGCTACATCAGCATGAAAACGAAAAGCATGATCTAAATAAATACCTTATCATTGATAGACTAAAAGCAATTTTTGCCACAGAGAGAAAGATTACTGACCTTTCTTCGCTCAAGGCAATCGTAGATAAGAGAAATAATGCATATCAAGATCTAATGGGTCCAAATGGAAAAACGCTTTCTCAGCTTGGAATCAATATAGATAGCAAGGCATTTGCCAATACGCTCGAAAATATCGATCAAGTAGTAGATCCAGGCTTGGTGGGATTCACCGCCTTCTATAGGAAAGGAACTCAGGAAGGAAGAGGACTTTCTCTTACCGCTCTAGGAGAGACAAAGGTGCTTGGAGGAAAAATGCAAAAGCTGACTGGAGATCAGGAGCAAGCTGCCAAAGAGCGATTCTTCTGAAGAAAAGCCGAGGGCGACAAGGAGGCACAGTCTGGAAACCTCGATAAATACCCACTTCAGAAAGCAAAAGTTTATGAGACAGTCAGAAACTTTATCGCTGCAGCAGCACCTGAAGGACAAAAAAATAACATTTCAAATGAAATGATAGAGGCTTTAATCAATGGAGAATCTCTTGACATTTGATGAAAAATATATAAGTTAGAGACCGAGTTCGTATTTTATCTAATGGGAGAGTGTGCCAATGAATCTATTGGTCTCAAGATCAAAGGACTCAAAGTGATAGATAAAGTGCATATGGACGATGAGGCTCAAGGAACGATGACATGGAATGTCTGAGAGACGATGGCACAGGCAGGTATTGAGCAACAGGATGTGAGCTTTGGTATCAGCTTCTGAGGAGGAAAGAAGGAGAAGAAAACTCCAAAAACAACTCCTGGTAAGGAAGAGTATCCAACAGAGCCGAATAAACCAACAGAGCCGAATAAACCAACAGAGCCGAATAAACCAACAGAGCCGAATAAACCAACAGAGCCGAATAAACCAACAGAGCCGAATAAACCAACAGAGCCGAATAAACCAACAGAGCCGAATAAAC